>TARA_R100000700_G_scaffold17822_1_pt1 | contig 29936 bp, 47 predicted proteins | sample TARA_R100000700 | Tara Oceans TARA_R100000700 (sample SAMEA2622810) | marine metagenome | biome: marine biome (ENVO:00000447); feature: marine epipelagic mixed layer (ENVO:xxxxxxxxx); material: "saline water (ENVO:00002010), including plankton (ENVO:xxxxxxxx)" | depth 120 m | reverse complement strand
CTTCTCCAGATGCTTTAAAAGCAGCTCCAAGCCCAAACCGAAGAGCAATTGCACCTGTATTTAAGTTGTAATAGCCTCGCTCTAAAGAATCACTCGATTTTTGAAGAAACCCAGGGTCCATTGCTTGGCCTACAGGTTTTTCTGTTCCGTCTTCTCTTATTCCATACCCCTGAACTGCTCTTCCTTGTGCCCCCTCAACCATTCGCAGTTGAGCTTGACGGTACTCAATCTCTGTCATTGATTTGGGAGGAGAATCAATCGCAGAATAAGGGATTTTAAATTCGTCCCTTAGCTTCCTTCGGGTTGTCATCCGCTCAGGAGCGGCTGGGGCCATACTGCGAAAGCCCTTTTCTTTTAAGAAAGCATTGGGGTCATCGGTGGCTTGAGCTTGTGTTAAAACGTCTTGAGGAGCTTCGGGTAAAGTTTGAAGTCTTTGCAGTTCTTCTTCTGGGTGGCCTGCTGCTCTAAGTCTTTCAATTTCAGCTGGGTCAGTTGCATACTTACCAATTCGTTGGCTTTTTTCCCACGCTTCAAGCTCTCGTTGATGGTACTTTTGCAGCGCGTCATACCTAGGGTCAACCAGCTCTAAGTCTAGCTCTTCAGTAGTCTTGCCTTGAAAAGCTAAATCCCTAGCTATTCTTTGTGATTGTTGAAATTGATATGCTTCATCAGCTAAAGAGGTATAGCCTGTTCCAGTTGAAAGTTTTTCGCTATCAATTTCGTTGAAGGCTTTATCAAATTCTTTAGTAAGTTCTGGACTATTGAAAATGCTCATTAATCAACCCTAAGTTGCTTAGTATCCAAGTTGCTCTTGTGTGTGCATAAACCCATATCGCCGCATTAATTGCTCTGCTATTGTTTTTGCTTCTGCTGAACTAAGCCTTCCTGGGTATTTACTATCAACAAGTCGGCCAAGAGCAACAATTGCCTCTTCTGGTTTATCTATTTCTATTTTTCTTTCGGCATCGGTGTTTGCGTTTATTGCTTCAAACTTTCTAAAACCAGAATCCATTCTGCGACCAGCAATAATTGCTTGCTCAATTGCAGGTTTAAATACGTTGCTCTCAAAAGTTACCTGTTGCATTTCGCCATCTCTTGTTCGTATAAGAACAGGAGCATCAAATCCAATGCTTGCCACATCCTCGGGGCTTCTAACTACAGGCATTTCAGCGCCACGGGTTCCTTGGTTGACAACAGGCAATGACCTCGGAGTAAACATGCCACTTCTGTCGTAGTCAGCAACTGTGTAACTAATTTGACCGTTTACAGTTCTTCTGTTGTAAGTGTTTCGATATTCGTCAGAATAATCGTTTTCCGCTTTGCTTAGAATTTTTCTCTTTTGTTCCTGCCTGTATTCCCACTTCTGTCGCTCAAGGGCCACTTCGTTTGCTATTTCTTCTTGCGTAATAGCGGACATAAAGTCGGATTCTTCAAGAGGGGCTGCTTGAGCCTGACGATGGCTTTCTAAAAGTTCATTGCGCTTTTTCTCATAAGCATCCGGCAATAAATAACCATTAGTAGAGGCTTGAGTTAGTTTCTCAAATTCAGATTCAAAACCTCTTTGTAGGCTTTCGTTTCTAGCGTCTTTAATTCTTTGATATATCGCCATTAACTCTTGGTCTGGCTGCTGTGGCGCATCTCCAACATCTTCTGCTGGATCTAAAAAAGTGCCTCGAAGGCCTTCGTGAGACTTAATTACCTGCCTTTGTAGGTTGGAATGTGTCCGTTCATCTATAGCTTCATCTATTGCTGTCTCTCGCGCTACCGATGCTTCACGGGTTTTACGGTCGTATTCGGCAGAGGCAATGTCATATTCCCGGCCCTTTTTAAACGCCGTGTCATACATCTCTTCAAGCCTTGTTGTTACCTCGTCCGTTTTCTTTCCTAAAGGAAACTCTTCCGTTTCAATCGTAGGTGTGATTTGTTGTGTGGCATGGTTATCTATAACCGTAAATGGATCTTTAGTCCTGATGAACGGAATGCCAGCTTGAACTAATCGCCTTTCGTCACTTTCGCTGTGTGATATAGCAACTGGAAGGTCATAACCCTCAACAATTGCTCCTGGGTAAGAACCAAACTCGCCCGATGCAATTATTAGTTGTCCGGTTTTATCATCAGAAGAAACCGTATAAGGCAAGTTTTGATATTCGTTTCTTATGCTGTCACTTAAATCCCAAAGCAAATCTGGGTCTGCTGTAGTGGTCATCCCATAAGGCGCTTGAATTCCAGCTTGAGCCGGGTCGCTTTGATGGCCAGGGCCACTTATTCCTCTTTGTTGGCCCGGTCGCCTTCGTGGGGCCGGGAATGCCTCAACCGCAAAACGAGCAGCGTCAGCTTGAGTAAGCTCGTTGTTAAATTGCATTTCCATTGCCCTGCGAAGCATTTGTTCTCGCTCCACTTCGGCCATAGCTTGTTGCCACAACATGCTTTCAGGTCTTGGGTAATCGCTTCTTTCATTTGCTTTTCTTAAGCTATTAAATCGACCAAGAACATCATTAAAGTGTGTGTCAAAATCTCTTTCTCTTTCAGCTTCTTGAGCTTTCCTTCCCCTTAGTAGTTGAGGTGACATTTCAATAAGTTGACTAGCAAGGCCAGCCCATTCTTTTTGAATACCAGCCCTTGTTTTTTGACGCTGTTTTTCTCCAATAAGCGGAGCATTGTTTATATTTTTTGCAGCATTAGCCACTTTTTCAAATCTGTCAAACACACTACTTTGAATACCGCTTTGTCTGCCAATTTCAAGCAAGTGATCCATGCTGGTTTGCATGTCAGGGTTGAAGGCGTTTTGGCTTAGGGTTTTCATGTCCGTCCCAGGCCTTGGAATAAACGTCCCAGGCGCTCCAGGATCTTCAACAACCCCAATAGAGGATGATTGCCCAGTTACTGGGTCAACAAATGGAACAGAGAAATTGCCTTCTGCGTCAAACCCAGGCTGCTGCCATGTCCCTCCGCCCGTCTGGGGCGCTTGAGACATCTGAGCCCCAGGCATTGGGGGAATGGGCTGTCCTTGCCTCTGAGCCTCTCTGGCTGTCCTCTGCCACTCACGAAGCTCTGAGCGCCGCTGACGGCCCTGCTCGCGCATATCGCGTCTAGTTTCAAATCCTTCTCTGCGAGCCCTTATACGGTCTTGTACGCCCTGCTGATAATCCTGTCCTCTTTGCAGGCGCTCTTCGCGATTTCTGGCAATTTGCTGTCTTTCTCTTTCTGGGCGGGTGCGTTCTTTTTCCCGTTGTCCTTCCCAGAATTCTCCTTCTCTTTGCCGTCTTTCTTCAACTCGTCTTCGGTATTCTTGATCAGGAGTTTGTGGAAGCGCAGATTCTTCACTTCCTTCTTCTATCCAAGTGCCAGCCTCCTCGCTATATCGATAAGTCTTTCCATCAGCAGATCGTGTTTCGCCATCAGCTGGAGGGGCTTCACCAGTTTCAGTGGTTGGCTCTTGCCTATTTCTGTATCTAGTGTTTCCCCTGCTGTCTGTGTATTTTTCTAATCTTCCGCTTTCTACTTCTTGCTCTAAATAAAGCTGTTGTCTTTGATCCTGAAGTTTGAGAACCTCATTAGTGGCAAACCCCTTTTCTTTTGCTTTAGCTATTTGATCATCTAAAGCAGACATTCTTTCTGCTATAGACCCTTGAGGCTCTGCTGGTTCAGGTGGGCCCATTGGGCCATCATCTAATGCCTCTGCTGGTTGCTGTTGATTTGACGGAACAGAGGGCTCTTGCGGCTGGCCTTGCGGTGAAGTCGGACCTTCAATTACATCAGGGCCTTGCTCTTGTCCTATATTCGCACCGGGCATTGGCGATGTGTCAAAAGGGTCTAACCATCGCGGCTCTACTGGTTCGGGTGGACCCATTGGGCCCTCTGCTATTGCCTCTTTCAAAGGGTCTAACCAAGAAGGTCTACTATAGGGTTTTTTATCTGCTTCTAAGTGATAAGTATTTTCCCCCAAAGTTACTTGATGGGATCGCGCTGCTCTTTCTTCTAAAGTGTCAGGTGTGCCTGGGAGTTGCCCTGACATACCTGGAGGGTACTTATCCGGTTCATCTTCTGGTAATTTCGGAAACTCGCCAGCTCCAGTGCCTAATTGAGATGCTCCTAATTGAGATGCTCCTAATTGAGTTAGGTCAATCCCTTTATCTAAACCAAAAGACCGAAGCTGCTCCTGACCCTCTCGTTTTCGTTGCGCCTCATTAAGCCCTTCATCAAACTTTTCAAATGTTCTATCTGTTAAGGTTTTTACTGCCCCAACAGGCGTATAATCTTGCGACTTAATGAATCGGTATTCATCGTCGTCTTCGTCAGTTAAAAACGATGCAAAATCGCCTGGGACATTAGGGAGGGTTTCGTCTTCGTAACTACGAGCCATAAGTTATCCAATCAGGCAATAAGGGAATCAGCAATATTGGGGCTTCCAGAAGTAGGAAGATTCAAACCCATCCCAGAAATACCAAGAAGTTGCTCAAACATAAATTGCATTTCATTTGCTGGGGGGCTTGCTCCGTGTGCCCAGGTGCAAGTAAACACATCTTTATTTCTAAAATCGGCACTACCACGAACAATCAAGATTCCAGGTCCGCCTGAATAAACTGGCACAACTTCTGCCAAGACCAATTCATCAATAACAATGTTTTTGGTGTTTGCTATAGCAGTAGTGCATTCAATGGAAAAGTATGGATCTTTAGGAAGTTCTGTTTCCGTAAAGTTCCAGTTATCCGTAATGTGGACCCAAGATGTCCCCAAGGAGCTTAAGTTGTAGCTTTTTGTTGCCGAAGAAACCTTACTGCCCGAACCGCTTTGAATGTTAAATTCTAAAACCCCACTGCCAACAGTTCCGCTGCCAGCTGCAATCCGAGTTCGGCATGACAAAATGTAATTCTTGCCGCCGTAAACGCTTGCTGGTGTTCCAGAGTTAGTTCTAAGTTGTTGAGTTAATTTGTGTTGAAAAGAGCCATTGCCGTTTAGCTGTACATTTCCAGAGCTTTCAGCATTCCAAATGTAAGCAGCTGTTGTGTTTGCTTCTTGTTTATTTCCAGAGTGAGATCCAGAGCCAGCGTCCACCCAACCTAAAGGTAGGGTTGTTGCTGCAAAGGTTTGGAAATCGCTATTGCGTAAAATGTTATTTCCAGGAGCGGAAGCAACACCTCTTGTAAATGACCCCGCGCTTTTTGCGGCGGTAACTGATATGCCTTCTTGGACACCGCTTCCTGCTGGCCACTCCGCGTTAAACGAATTTTTAGGCTCATCTCCAATTATGGAAAAATGCTCTCTTCCCAAAGCTGTTCCACTAGATTTATCCATTTTACATTCAATGGTTAAAACTTCAGGTTTAATGGTTTGCCAAGTAGTATCTGTTGTTTGATAAGTTCTTGGCTGAGAAGAGTTGACAAGAATAGTTCCGTTTCCAGTATTGCTTCCCCCAGCTGCTATGGTCCCTGCGGTTCCGTAAGCTGCCGCTTCCACGGTCTTAGATTCAGCAACCATGTCTTGGATAAGCAATTCCATCGCGTGTTTAAAACTTTGCGGCTCTTTGCTTAGGCCACTTCGGACAGTTTCCATGATTATATTTTGTGCAATGCCTGCAATGGAGCTGTGCATTGGCATCATTGGGGCGTCAAACGTCTTAATGCTTGAGGGTAAATTTAGGGTCTGATACATGTCCGTAACGGTAAATTCATCCAAGACATCTTCGATTTCGGTTCTTAGATTGTCCTGAAAATCATTCATCAACTTACGGACATAGAACAATTTCCCAAGTCTGGTAAAAAGTCCGTTTGTTCCTGTATAAGTAATTGCCATATCAGTTTCCCAAAACTGTCAGTGTTATTGCGCTATTAGATGCTGCTTCGGCCTCAATGCGATGTTCCGATGAAATGTTGATTCCATATCCCCTTAGATCTAGCCTGCTAGTTGAATTTGCAGCTACTTCAACAATCCACAGTAAATGGTCAGTTATTGTCGAACTGGCCCCAAAAGAAGGGACGATATAAATTTTTGCGATCACAGCTGATCCGCTGTAATTGCAAGCAATAAGATCTCTGACCATCTTCCCTACACCAGATGGGACTATCTCTCGGACGGTTGTTAGGGGTGTTTGTGAGCTAATCGTTGCCATGCTCTTGCCTCTTTTTACCACACGACTTGCAGCCTGGGGGCTCGCTAAAAAGCCCCTGATTTGGCTGGTCCGAGCCTTGCTTGTATGGGAACATTCTGTTCAAAGCTGATTGCCTTTTTTTGCATTTACCGCACGGCTTAATCCCTGCTGCGGAAGTGATCTTTGCGATTGTGTCCCCTAGACCAGCGGAAACATTATTCTTTAAGTCGGTTTTTTCGGGTTCTGGCATGTTTACTTGTTCAAATTTGACGCAATGTGAGCATTGTTCTGGGGATGGGTATCCCCCATAAAAGCCCAAAGAGCATGAAAATCCGTCCGTTATGTTTAAGTGTTTGCATTGCATTGGTTTTATATCAATATGAAATGGTGCATTTATGGCTCCAAGCTGCCCTTTTAGGGGTACATGCGCCATCGTAAATGTACCCCCCATTCATCCCCCCGCCTGGGGGAATGCACCCATCGCAGTTAGTGTTCGGATTGCTAGTAATGTTATTTGGAATACACCCAGTCATGCCTTTAGATGTATTTGGCCCTTCGTCAACAGTAGTGCTAAATTCCCATTTATTAAATTTGCTATCAATAATTCTGCACCACTCTTCAACGGCAAGTGCTTCAATCTCTCCATTGATGGGCAAATTATTTCTTTGTAGCTCAACTCCCACTGCGTCAGATAATCCCTCATTAAGAGGAAGTTTTAAAGCAGGGTGACCCATTCCGCACCCCTCAACCATCTTGACGGCGTCTGTATAGCTTATTCCGGTATTTTCTTCTATTGCTGCTGCCTCATTTAAGACCCCCGTAATTGCTCCTCCTGCGCATGGGTGTGGGCCGTAAACTTCAGTGGTATTGCCAAAAGTTAATGTTTCAAACCCATATCCAGGATCAGGAGTAAATGAAACATTGGCCCATATTTTCCCATAACTACATCCAGTTACTGGCTCAAAACCAACACTTGCTCGCCATGTCCCCGACACTTGTCTTGAGGTTTCGCTTCCGCAAGAATAGCTATCCCCACAACCGGGCGTAGGGGAGCCACCCCAAGAGCATTGGGTTGAAGGGCAATTGCCTACAAGCGCTGTTCCTGCATTGCAAATGTGTCCAAATTTTAATAGTGGCGCTGGGCATCGACCCCGAATTTCGTGCCTGCCTGTTTGGGGGTCACATGGAATATCTATTGAAACTTCAAAATCATATCCCTCATGATTTACCCCGTAAGCAGACATGCCCCGCGAACAGCACAGCCCCGTTGGCGGACACGATTGATAAGGCCCCAGCCATCCATTATTAAAGTAGTTAGTGAAAATCCGATTTGATGGAGGAGTGCAACAGGTTGTGTTTGCCATATCGCAATTTGGCACCGCTGTTTGTGGGGCTATATCAAATACGCCTGAACCAGAGGTTTGAGGTACGTATGTGGTCGAGCAGGTATCAGAATCAGCGCAAAGTTGCATATTTGCCCACATGGCTTGATTTTGACACACTAAATCAGTAGCAGGCGCACCCCCTAAAGGGTTAGCGTATGTAACTTTGCCGAAACACTCAAAAAAAGAGTCTTCGCAATTGCTTGCAATTGTGCTACTAGGAGGGCAGCAGCTATTACCTAATGAAATGTAACTGCCCGAAACATTTACAGAAAGACTAATAGGGGCTTTTGGGATTTCCGGGCAACAAGTTTGCAAGCCCCATTCACAAGGGCCACCCCCGCCGCCGCCATCTTCGTCGCAACACTCTTCACATGAAAGTATTTCAGGAAGAAATGAGGCAAAAGGGATCGCATCTTTTTCACACCCACAAGGGTTTTCTTGATCTTGGCAGTCCCCTCCACAGCATTCAAGTTTCCAACAACTACAAGCACCATCACCAATTTTAAATTCAGTAGGGCCGTCTAAACAAGGACAGTTCTCATCAACAGTGCCGGAGCAACAAACACAAACTTTAACCCCTTCTCCGCAATTATTGCCTGCTTCTTCTTCGCAATCACAAGGAACTAGCATGGCGCAACTGCAAAATTGATCATACTCAATGCAATTACATTCAGTGGTGCAATGTTGTGGCCAAAAAAAAGACATAAACTTTTTTACTCTTTATGTTTTTATTATGGATTAACTTTTCGCACACACCTAGCGCACGTAGCAACTGGACACATGAAATAATAAATTTTATATCCAGGTTCTCTGGTTGTGCCGCCCCATATAACTCTTCTTTTTACTTGGTATTCAAACATGTTTACGATAGCCCCATTTGGGTGCCCTATGGGGAAAACGTCAACGCAAAAGTCTGTTTCTGGTTCGCGGTCATCGCAAGTCTTTAAACATTCTCTAGTAATCCCTGGGGGGATGTAATAATCACCAGTAGAACCTGGGTAATCAGCATCTCCACACAGGGAAGGGTTGCCTTCTGCCGCGTCACAATCAGAATCGTTACACAACCCCCACTCCATTAAGTTTGTGGCTGTCCCTGACCTTCCACCCACACTGCTTCCTCTAGGAAATGGAGCAAATATTTCACCAAACGAGTAGGCATCTGGTTCTCCGCAAATTATGTTGTTGTTTGGCCAACTCCCACCTTTGTTATACGTAACAAACGCTGGAAAAAAATCATCTCGATGGGGTGACCCGCCTTGGGTATCGTGAATACCAAATTCGTACAGAGGTTGTTTTTGCATTAGCTGATTAACAGCTTTGGCTAAATCTTCAACCCAGCGTTTATATTCAGTAGAAAGAGGACTTCCTGGCGGCGGACTATCTAATGGCATAACTATCTCTGTTTTTTATTAAATTACAGCCCAATTGCTGCAAGGCTTGGCCATGATGCTTCTATATCAACACTTGGAAACACTTCTCGTATTTCCCACTGTGAGTTTGCTGGGCTAAAAACCGCAGTTTGTTCAGCGAATGAATCTGATCTATAGGTAAATTCATAATGGCCGCGATATCTATATGTGTTAAACCCGTCAGATCTTGCAAAACCATATTCATCCAACGTAATTCCGTCAAATCGTAAGGAGCGTGGCGGGAATTGCTGGCTCTGATCGTTTAATAAATCAATATTGCTGCTATTTACGCCACTTAGATGCTGCATAGGCTTGTCAATTTTTGGTGGGCTTTGCGAATAAAATGGAAGCCGTATACGAAGCGACCTAACTGTAGTCAAATATGAATACTTCATTATGTCGTCAGTACTACTTAGCCCTAGTGGCAACAGCCCGAGCAATGTTCCGTCAGGATCATCTGGAACCGTAGCAACTTCAAATCGCCTTTTTGCCTCTACCTCAGTTCTTAGACTTAAGGTTTGAGGGGCAGTTCCGCCCTGCCCTGGCGTACCCGCTACGGGATAATAGTCAGCTGTTACTAACCATCTACGATCACCCAGTGGTGCTGCTGTAAGAGTTTGAAGAGGTAAATCCTTTTGAACATTATGAGAAATTAACGCCTCTTCGTTGTTATCAGCTACTCCATCGCCGTCAAAGTCACCTGTAATTCTCGGCCCTATAAGCGTTGTAGAAGTAGTTCCAGTGCTTGTATTAAGCGTAAGCGCTGAACACACCGCAGAAGCGTTTGTTTGTGTGCTTTCAACGATAAATTTTCTGACCGCTCTAAACCTGGAATAATCCCATTCTGCTTTTGTAAAAGAAGTGCCTATTACATCTTCATAAAGAATTGTAGTTGTCATAATTCAAACTCAGAATGGGTAGTAATAAACTAGTTCTACAATCCACATGTTGGCTGTGTCAGTAGATTGGCTTCGGCCAAACCTAGTAATGGTAGCTTCTTGTAATGGAATTTTTTCCGAAGTACCAAGAGCGCCATCTGCCCCATATTCTTGAGGGTAAAGGTCGGTAGAGCTATCTTGAACTGTTTTTATGACACCGTACAAAACTTCTGTTTTGTTTGTTGTGTCATTACCATCAACAAGTAAGCGTCGAACTGCTCTTGATTTTCTGTAATCTTTCCCAAGCCCTATAAAGGTAGAATAGTTAGAGCCAGGAAGATCGTAAGCTAATATTTGAATAGCCATTTTTACTCAAAGCTGCGCCTAATTATTGAGGCTATTTCAGATATCTCAGCTTGTATTTGTTTTAGTGTTTGATCTAAAACGCCAATTTTGGCTTCTATCTCTGAAGTATCTATTTCTACCTCAACTTTTTCTTGCCCGTTTTCGTCCATGCTAGGTTATCCAGTATGCGTTGAAACGCTTTCAAGAATTGGAGACTCATCAGTTGTTCCAACCAGAGATGCTTCAGAGCCTGTAACAATTCCAGTAATGCTTATTCCGATGTAAGGGTTGTCTAAATTCCAATCAATAACCATGGACTCTATGACAGCTCTAAACTTTAAAACATTACTTCTAGGGGCACTAACTCCTGCTGGATCCCTATCCCCAATACCAAGATGGAATTCGCAATCAATAGTATTCCTAGTGCCATCATTGTTGCCTAGGTTTGCAAAACCGACAGCTTCTCCATCGGGTACGTGCCCAGTAAAAGACACCCGCCCCCTAGGCATTGATGATGATTTATAGACAGGGTTAAGAATCGGGCTGCCTGTTAAATTTCCAGTAAACTCACCAGTGCAATCGATAAGATCAACGGTTTTTTCAAACCTAGCTTGTAGCACCTTGATCCTGTAATAATCTCCGTCGTAACCAATTTTACTACTGTCACTAAATGGCCCATTTTGGCCATAACCAGCCTCGCCGCTTCCGGCGTAGGGCTTTATAGTTACAGGAGGTGCAGCAGATCTTCGCGAGGGCATGGTTTAAGAACTCATTGCATTCCAGTCAGGCGTATCAAGGGTGCCCACGTTTACATACATCGTGGTTCCTGCTCCGCCAGCGGTGTTTACGTAAATAGCTCCTTTACCACCAGCAATGGTAGTGCCATCACTTGGTGTGCCAGAACCAAAAGTAATAAAAGGTCCGCCCTCAAAAGCTGTTCCTTTTTGATCTTGTGTAAGGTTTGCTACTGCGTCATGTCCAGGCATGTTTTTAATCCTTAAGTGCTAGGGTATTTTGTACCACTACGGTCTGTGTAATAGATATCCGCACGATCTGTCCGGTATCCTCGATTATGTATTTCGTCAGAGTTGTCTCGGTTTACACCAAAATATTCTGATCTATGGTTGGCTCGATCTTCCATAATTGCTGCTTTTAGCTGAGAAGTATAAATTTGGAGGAATCGGCCATCGTTTTGTGATTCTGCATAATTTTCAGCCAAAGCCAACGCCGCATTCATAACGACCCCTTCATACTTTTCTGGGATCAGAGATGCTAATTCGCTTCCAGCCAAACTACTACTCTTAGTGTAGTTGTATCTAAGGGTGTAGTTTGCGTCTGGTGGGGGGTAGAACAGGAATCTGTCTTTGTCATCGTCGTAGGCTACATACTCAGGGACAGAGCTAACAATTGGCTTGGCAGCGTAAAGATCGCGCATAGCCCCAATATTGATCATTGGTAAGTTGTTATATCCCTTACTTAAATCATGATACATCGGGCCGTCGATTGCGCCAAAGGTTGTAGTGGCTGCTCTCATCACGTTATAAAACGTAAAAGACACTCCACTTTGAACGCCAGACGCAACATTAGTTACATCCGCTTCGGCAATCGTTATTGATGTATCTGGTATTTCTATTAAGAAATCAGTAGTACCATCGTTAGTAATACCAGTGGGAATGTGCCATCCGTCTGCGCCAGAGCCAATTCCGCTTATTTGAACTATCACTCCAACTTGGTCTGCGCCACCATTTCCAGTATGCGCCCAGCTTGGAAAATTACCTGCAACAGTAGACGAATCGCATCCAAGTCTTACTACGCCAGAATTAACTTGAGGGCAATTGTCAGCAGAAATGTTTGTATGCAAAAGAAAACCAGCTGCTGCCGATTGCGAAAACGTAACTGGCTCATGTAAAACTAACGCGCTCGTGCCTGTCAACCAAGACCATTTGTGCGCTGAACTCTCTCCATCAATTGGAGATGGCAAAACAAATTGACGAATAGCTCTGGTAACAATGCTTTCTAAAAAAGTTCCTGCGCTACCAGAGGCACTGGTGTTATATCCATACCCAAGAAAGTATGAAACTTCTTTTTCAATATTGGCTACTGTGATTGCCATTATCCACCTTTTCGCCTATTGGTTTTTCGGCTTGTCACTCGAAGGTTTTTTCTTCGGTTGTCTCTTGGGTTGCCGTTTTTATGATCGACTTCCCTTCCGTCCCCCTTGCGAACTTTGCCAGCCTTCGCCATTTTGCTTCGGGCAGCATTACGACTCGCACGGGCCTTTTTTTGCCCTGGCTTTTTGTGGTAGGTGTCGTATTCACGGCGGTAATTCCTTTTTTTAGCCATTCAATAAAACCTCGCACAAGCAAAATTCATGTCGATAGCGGTAGTGCCTTGTTTGTCTAATGTGAACAAAAGCATCTGAAACATACCTACGCCGATAAGGTTAAGCATTCCGCCGTCACCACTAGTGAACCCGTCCGCCGTTGTTTTTTCACCATCAGGAGTGTCGCTAGATATAGGCTTGCCATCAGCCCATGCTGCAAAGTTATCGTGGCAGTTGCCTGCGCCATCAAATTGTCCAGTTCGATGGTCGTATGGGGTTCCTGTCAAAGTTTCGTTTTCTGGGCCTTGAATAACAGTATTAGTGCTTAAGGTAGTGGAATTGGCCCTGTTCCAATTAAAACCACCAATACGGTAAACAAACAAAGGGTTTTCATTCCACACTTTTGAATATGGCTCGCCAAATCCTAATGCGCCCCAAATCCATATTTCAGCTCCATTATTTGTAGTAGTGGTTCCAGATAGATTTTTGCACAGACCTTTTATGTGAACTTTTTCAAACCCATCAACCATAAGCATGGCGACATCTTCTTTGTCAATGTCAGCCTGAAGTCTTGCGTGAGTTATTACATCGCCTGTTGCGCCGTAATACTCACCAACTGAACCAGTATTCCAATTCAGCTTAGTAAGCGTAACCCACTGTAGCCCTTTGCCATTTGTCATTTAAAGAGCCTCAATAATGCAAGTTGATAAGGGCGTTAGCCAAAGACCCATCAAGAAGGTTGCCTTCATTAAATGAAATGATGATTTGAGAAAACATTTCAATGCCGGGAATAATGGCCATGCCAATTCCGTCTGCACCACTGTCTTCGACAAATACATCAGCTACATCTACAGCGTTAGCTGGAGTTTGCATTCCTGATACGCCAGAAAAGACGCTATTCTTTTGGTCGGCTCCTGTGCCTGCTCCTGCGTAAGACTTAAATTCCACGTTAGTTGGAGATGTAAAAATATCGCCAGCCGTATCTATCGCACTTCCAGAAGCAGAATCAGATACATCAATAGTACCTAGCGCCCAAAGAAATTTAGATTTTTCGTCGTAATCACTTTGTGAGGGTTCGCCAAAGCCCATTACGCCAAAGACGGCAAAGACGCCTTTATCTGTTCCGTCGCCATTGCCTGTTGTTTTAAGGAGTGGCTTAATAAGAATAGCTCTGGCGCCACCTGTTTCTATTACAGCAATTTTGTCGGCAGCAATATCTGCATCTAGAGCGGCTTTAGTTTTAACCGTTCCTGTTGTTGTGTAAGCTGTAGATGTAGCAAGGCCATCATTATGCAGCCAAAATAGACCTGTATTAAACGCCATTAGGGACGCTTCCTCCTTTTAGCTCGGGCAACACCCTTTTTGACTCCACGCGAAACACGGGTGCCTGCTTTGACCTTTTTTCTATCTTTCGATGTACTTGACCTGTAATTGCTAGCGCCACCTTTAGGCATAATTTGTCCCTTCTGTCGCGCTGGCGCGACATTGTTGTTTACTTTTTCTTGGTAATCTTTTTACCAGTTTTCTTGGCGTACTTTTTAGCTGCCGCCTTGCCTTTTTTGGTATATGGGAATTTCTTTTTTCCTATTTTTGGCATAGCTATTGACTCCATTTATCAAGCAAAATAGTTAAATCTGCTCCATCGACAATGCCATCATTATTGATGTCAGATCGGTTATTTTCAGAGCCCCAATCAGCCAAGAGAATAGTTAAATCAGCTCCGTCAACAACCCCGTTTCCGTCTATATCGCCTTGATCGCTGATTTCTACTACAAAAGACCAGACGAAAGATCCATATTCCGGCCCGAAGAAATCATCGTAAGCGAAAATAGAAACCTGTCCATTTTCGGCACAGACCTCATAGGGGCGAGAGTAAAAATTCTCACCTTGATTAATGATGGCGTATGTGCCTTGGGGTAAATCTACAGTCATATAGTAGATGACCCCTTTTTCATGAAACACTTCTTCATGGCCTAGGGTTACTACCCCTGTACTGTAGAAATAATCAGATATCTCAGTTCTGTTATCTTCATACTGAGCCAATATGAATCTTCCTGGCTCATTGGCAATGGCTACAGAATAGGTAATTCCATCTGTAGTCGTTTGGGTAATATCCAGAGGGGTTTCTGGAGCAGGGCAATCACTTATTCCTAAGTGTGCTACTACCAAGAGAATAAAGATTATGGGGCTAATATTCATGCTTTATTCATCGTCATCTTCGTTGTATTCAAGTTCGATAATCATGAGCAAGTCCATAGCTATATCGAACAACACACCAGCAACTTGCCATTTGTCCATATCGAATTCAGTCATCCAATATGTGACATGCTTCTGAACTTCTATTTTCATCTTCTCAGCTGGTGAAAGCATTATGGCATCCTTATCAGTTCTGCGTCCCAGCATCGACCGTTTAAGCGAGATGGCCGATCCCAGATGCATTCTACGACTAATATGGCTGACCCCCACATACTCGTATCTTTCCTCTTTGCCCATTCAGGCTTAAGAGGGCCACATGTTCCGACATTGGAGTACCAAAATGGCAATGGTATCTTGGACGTTCTTTTGCATTGGGTTGGGGCTATTGGCCTATGCGTATGCCCTCTCACGGTCAGACTAAACGGCACCCAATCACAAGCCCCTAGCATTTGAAGACCTTCTAACTCATCGCTATTCATAGCACTGTCAAAGCCATGGTAAAAATGGCATTGGCCCACCCTATAGACGCCTTTTCGTGATTTTTCGTATGGAACCCAAAACCATTCACGAAACTCCTTACCGTGCTCTGGATGGGATTTCCAATCAACTAAACCCCTTAATGACTTTGGGATTCTCCTGGGATCTTTCGCAATAAGGTTATCGTCATGGTTCCCGGTGTTGATCCATCGAATACAATCATCAGGCAAAACATCTCTGATCGAAGAGAGTAAGTTAGCCGCATGTTCAAATTCATCGCTCAGTGAGTGGTCAAATTCATTAGCGTGAACACTTGCAGCCCCTGCCTCAAAAACATCCCCGAGATGGCCAAAATGGGTCAAATCGGGGATGTTTGCTAACTGATCAAGGATCCAGCGATGAGTCTCAGCTGGAGTAAAGGGGGAGTGTGTGCATGAAATAGCGGCTATCTTTGCACCGCGCCGCGTGTTCATGTTGATAAAACCTACGAATTATACTTGCCGCCAGTGATGAGCTTGAGGAACGCTGTCTTAAACATCATCCCTGCACCGAAGCTCAACACACCAATCAAGGCGACAAACCAAACAGTTCCGAAGAATCCAGACATGGATGCCAAGGTAGTCATCGAGATTTTTTCTCCAATAGGATTTGCCTCACGATCTTGTACGTCCAAGCCCCACTGATTAGGGCCGTACAAACCACGAGTGGATAAAACAAGTAATCGTCGTATTTGGCCACTAAGTAGTTCAAAATCACCAAAATTATGCCACCAATCACCGGATACCACCCCCTCTGGCCCCTGCTGATCACAAGGAGAACCATGCCTGCTATGAGGCATAGGCTCCCGGTGATCGACAGGACTGTCAGAGGTTCCGACGATTCTGTCGCCTGACTGATGAATGAACTCGCTTTTCCCGAAACCATTCCCCTAGGGTTAGAGTACTGGCATCCGGTCAAAAAGAAGATCATGAAGAAATGCAGTCTGGACATCTGCACTCCTATTCCACATTCTTTCTGATTGTAAACGCTTTGTCAAAGTGCGACTGAAGCTGGCTACTATTGCTGGTTACTCGTCGCTCTAACGCTTCAATGTGTTTTTCAGCAGCTGTGAGCCTTGAGCTTACCTTCCATAAGAATCCAAAGATCCCAAGGATCGCAGGGCCAGCAATACTAAGTCCTATAGCTGTTAGGTGAGCTTCCATGTTACCCACCACTACTTTCTAAACGCTCGATTCTTCTCCGTAACTCAGCCATCGTGTTAGCGTGGTTTGAATCGTTTGCTTCAGAAAGAACTTGAGATTTCACCAAGTCCTGGGAAATCTCTCGTAGTTCAGCAATATCAGATGAGTTGTTTTGTATTTCCTGATCGCGTCGGCCAATATTCAGGAAGATACCCGCCGCTGTTGCAGTCAGAACAATTGTCTGGAGGGCAGGCCAGAGGTTCTGATGCGCACTTCTTTTCTGATCCATTTACCTTTACTCGACTGCGGGTTTTACATTTTCTGTGTAGACGCACCGACCCCTAGGGGCTTGGTACTTATCGGAAAAATTGAAACAATTCACGCGATAAAACCAAGCGCTCATCATGGACTAACGGAGGAAGCAGTGTGTCGGTACGCCGACTCCCTCGATGAGCCTAAACGGTAAACAGAGCCAACCGCATGGCTACTAAACTGCCCTCAGACTTACCCCGTTTAGCAAGGGGTGGCAACCTGGCCTATAAAGCCCCCTGTTTGCCGCAAAACAAACAAGGAGCGAGAAAAGGAATGAAAACCATCATTCGTTTTTACACAAATGATGGCGTTGTGGGATGTGGACCACAAACTAAGGAGAACATCCTTCATGTAGTGACCCTGACTACAATTCTTGTCACTTTATCTTTTGACTTTTCCTGCTTCACATTCAAAGACCTAATTGTATTAGGCGAATCGTCTTTGATTAATCCAAGACTAGGTTTTTTAGATCTCGGACTTGGTCGCCTAAGAGCGTCTAGTAATATCTTACACGCGCCATACAAATTATCTTCGTCCATTGCTCTCTTGCGGTAACCATACTGACGAGTAATTGAGATGTCAACTTCGCCAGAAAATTCAACCATTGGACCAGTTGAATGAATATGTAATAGCTCAACCGTTTTAGTGTGCTCTTTACCGCGTTGAGCAAAATGCATTCGCATTAACCTGTTTGGGCTGATTAAGTCATAGTCGGGTATTGTGCATTCCCAGATCATTTGTTTCGTTTTTCCTTGATTAGGTCAAGAACATCTTTTCGCACACACCCCTCTGCGACCCAGGCACGTAAATCTTTTGCTGGTGGAACTAAGATAACAACTTCAGGGCAATGAGATCGCAGTGTAAATGCAAGCCTCTCTGCTCCATCTAATCCCACATTGTCAGCATCGGCAATAATCGCCACATGCCTACCCTTGGCAGCCTCAATAATTAAATCAGAACCACTATTACAAGATGGCCTTCCAATACAATCAAACCCCATATCCAAAGCAGCACCTGTGTCTGTAGGGCCTTCGCAAATCAAAACACCCTTTTGCTCTTTGCCTTCCTGCTTAGGTAAAAATAAACCCTGCCTCGACCCCTTTAAGGCCCATTTACGGCCTTCCATGTTTCTAAACCTAATACCAATCAACCGATTTCCTGAGCGAAGCATCGGAAACGAATAGGCGTCCTGGTTGCTTGCATAGCCCACATAAAGCCTTTTTAAAGACTTTATGCTTACATCTAAGTCTTCCGCTAGATCGACTAATTTTTCTTCAGATATCGTCTTGGCCAGTTTCCTAGCCATGATCGCCATAACCTCATTGTGCTCGGGCAGCTGCTTTTCAATAGGCTTAGAAAGCTCTTTCTTCCACTCAGTAGTCTCTTTCAGAATGTGAAGGTAACCAGAGCCGTCTATGTATTTTTTGCTGCCTTCCTCAATTCGAGGGCAAATAACAGCAGATTTATCTTCACTGATAGTACACCAATCGGGCTTCTTGCAAATTGGACATCGGTTTTCTGCGGTAACACGTACCCATCTAGTCTCACTCATCCTGGCCTCTTCCAGCCATTGTTGGCTATTCGGGTGATTAATTGAGAGGCTTGGTTAAAAGATACATTCGTGTTGTAGCCATATCTCTTCAAGATCTTTGCCTGTTTAAAAGTACAAAGATTTGCCTTATATCTTCTAATCATCTCGTTGTGTAACACAGTTTGTTGATGCTCAGTGAGTGTTGTTGTATCAACACCATTCTTTCTCAGCATCCCTCTCTGTCGCTCGGATAAAACTTTACTTGTCGGCCTGTTAACTCGCTCAGGGCTTATGTTGAGGACATTAAAGGGGTCGCCTTTACTTTGCCTATACTTGGCCTTAGCGGTCACATTAAGCATTTCTGCTGTGGCAGTGACCCTAGTGGCAATCTTTTGATCTTCTTCATCTTGTATCTTTGACGCTCTTTCCATCAAAGAAATCAAATCCACTGGCTGATTAAAATACTTGGACATCTTCTTCGCTCGCTCAACTACTTGAGAGCGATACTTACCGCCAAGTATGTCAGCAGAAGACACAAGTTTGTGCTTCGTAGAGTTACCTACAAAATCGATAATTTCTACGCTTGGCTTAGAGCTGGCCGCAATGGCCTCCCGCCGTGCCTGGGCGGAACAGGGCGAGTCTACTACCCCAGGCAACGGGCGGGTTCCACGACCAGCCATTTGCGCATAGAGAGCCCTACTTAAAGTAGGACGCGCAATAGCCACCACCCCAATAGTTGGATCGTCAAATCCTTCTGTGGCGATGCCGACATTGCACAAGAACTGGTATTCGCCGTCAAGGTAGCGACGAATAAGTTCTCTCCTCTGATCTTTGGAGGTTTTACCGTGGACTATTGCAGCCTTCTTACCATGACGAGTAATGATCGAAGATAAATCCGTTGCCTGAGAAACACTTGTGGCAAAAATCAACGCCTTACGGTCACCAGCAAGCTCAACAACTGGCGTGGCAACACCATGCAAACTCGACTCAAGCTCAACAACCTTTGCCAAATCACCCTGGTTAAGGTCGCCAGCTGTTTTGCGTACATGGTCGAAGTTGAGGGACTCGACCACAACCTGATTTGAGATGATAGGAACGAGCCAGCCATCTTCGATTGCTTGGTGTATTTCATATTGATACCCAATTGAATTGAATACTTGACCAAGAGCTAGTTTATCTGCTCGATCTGGCGTTGCTGAAACACCACAGATTTTGATATTTGGATTTTTCTTAAAATGCTCAACAACCCTCAAGTATGAAGAAGCAACTGAATGATGAGCTTCATCAATGATCAGTAAGCTAAACTCATTAGGGTTAAATTTGTCCATCCTGTACCCTGTGCGAGATTTTGCATTTAGGGTTTGGACACTTGCTACCACTACGTTGTTGGCAAATAAACCAAACCCAACGCTTTCTCGGGATTTTAATTCAGCCATTTCTATGCTTGGCCTGTCCCCACAAACCCGCTCAATAGTCTTGGCAGCTTGATATATAAGCTCTTCTCGGTGCGCAACCACCATAGCCCTTCCGGGCGTTCTCTTTATTAACTCAGAAAATACAAAGGTCTTACCTGTGCCTGTTGGCATAACAATCAGGGAAGACCCATGTTCTTTAAGTTTTTGAATGGTGGACACGACCGCATCTTCTTGGTGTGGTCGTGGTTTCACTGTTAAGTCTCTTTCATTTTCTCACTGTTTGCGTATGCCTCAAACCGCTCTCTGTTCAATACTCCAGAATCAAGACACTTCTCACAGCCATTACCTTCACAATTAATGCACTCTGAAAAAGGCCTAGCAAACTTAAGCATGTTGGCTATGTTTCTGAAATCTGCTTTTACAGGAGACATATCGACCCATATGCCCTCTGGCATGTTTGATATAGCTTCTATGTCTCGGAAAAGAGAACGGAGCTTCTCTTTCGCTGCATCGAAAAGCGTTTGAGAGGTAACCAATCGGTGATCAGACGACTCCAAACTAGGATCGCCATCGACCTCATTGGCCAGCATATCTTCTCTTAGCTTGTCACCCATCAAGCCCTTGTTGTCATCAGTCAACTGATAACCGTGCTTAATAGCGCGTACTGCTTTTCTCACTTGAACCTTGGTGGGTTCTGTTTGGTTTGCCAAGTTCTTAGCAAGCCCCCACGCCTCTTCCCACTTATCTTCATCAAGCGATGTGAGTTCCGTTGCAGCTGTGGGATTCGTTACGTCAATCTTACTGACGATTTGCGGTATCTTCAGTAGCTTGTAAACCCATTGCTTACTGTACCCAAGCTCTATGCGTATGAAGCTCTCAAAGTTGGGGTGCCCATTTTCGCGCCACAACTCACGATCTTTGATGATATTGATTGCACCAGAAAGCATGACCCAATTAGATCTCATGCCCTCCTCGGCCTGTTTGATTGCTTCAACTGCTTCTTCAAGGGTTTCTATAGCCGCAAGATCTGCGGGTATTTCTGGCATAGGCGCAGATAAATCAGTCATAGGATCTGATCTCCCATCTAGTTCTGGTTTTTGGTAAGTCGTTTTTGTTTCTACGCCGAGTAGGGGTGTCCCAGTGTCGAGCTTTTCTCTTAGCACTAGACGTAAAACCTGATGCTCTAAGAGAAATGCCCGGTTCACCCTCTTGCGTATAAGTTACACAATTCTGATACCCCATTGCTTTGGCCGCTTTCCAGGCCGCTGAATAGAGCTTCGAGCAAGCGTTTTTTGTTCCATCCGTGCAGCACCTTAAGACCTCACAAGTGCGCCCATCGTCAAGGTGTCTTGATAAAGGCCTTCCGACGATAACTACGCCAACAAGCGATCCTGCAACCTCAACGCCCACTGAAAACAAGTGGCCCCTTACAGGTTTGTGATGCCTGTGAAAGAGTTCAACAAAGCTATTAGCTTCTCTTAATCTTACTGGCCGAATATTCATTCATCACCCCACGGATCTTCTTCGTCGCTCTTGGGGCTTTCTGAGATAACAACATCTGAGTCATCAAAGGCATCAGATCCAGTTACTGCTTCAACTAGTGAACGGCCCTCTGCCATATGGTCTTCAATCCATTCAAGCACCATTTCTAAATCAGAGTCTTTAGCCGTCCCGTCAATCGGAACCTTGTGATACTTAAGAATCTGTTTACAGATCTCAAAGCAATCAACCTTGGTGTCGCAATCACACCACATACTCACTACATGCACCAGCTTCTCTTTGATTGGCATGTCATCCTCTTTGTCAGAGGGCGTAGGATCGCCGATCTGAGGCGTTTCTCTTTGAGGTGCCGCTGAAGACTTTGGATCTTCAGGGATCTCTGATTCGCCGTGCTCGTGGACATACACAGGCGCAGAGCCAAGGGCGTCTGGACAATGCTCACGATAGCCTGATGAGATCGCCCTAGCAAAGAGCATGGCTTTGGGCCACTTGCTCCAGTTGTCACCACGTAGCCCCGCTTTATTGGCATCTTCAATACTGAAAGTAGTTGTGCCAATCTCCTCCTTCTCCTTTTCGCTCGTGTCAAAGAAGGTGATGGAACACTCTGTTTCAGTTGTCTTCGCACGGTAGTCGTACTTTCCCGACCGCTTGATGGCGGCGGCCATCAGGTTGGCGGCGAGTACTACTTTGCCTCTAATGATATATAGGCCTGCCATTGAATCGTAATCATTTAGGCCAAGCCCTCTGCCCACGATCAACTTCGATGCGGCTGTTGCAACACTTTTTGCATCGGGAAACATACCCGACTGAACGAACACTTCTGCAACTTGAAGTGGCGTCATTTCTGCTTGAGGAATTGTTGCTAATCCAGTCATTTGTTCTCCATAAGTTCTGGCGTATCGCCTCTTGCACAAAAATCTTGAGCTTCGCATATTTGACATCCAACGGGGTCAGGGATCTTTGGAAAGAATCCCGAACGCATCATTGCCACACGGTCAAGTAGGTCAGCTTTCATACTGTTAATCGCTTCAGGTTTGAAGTTTACAGGCCTCATAATGTTGTGTATTGGCCTCGTGTCCCCTTTCTTGTACTGCACTTCAGACCCGTCCTCGTCTTTGATGATAGTTTTGCGAGCGAATGGCTTAAGGTAGGGAAGGTGACACCACAGCATTTGTGGCACCTCGCCATACTCCACCCACCCATCTACTGCTTTGTAGGCCATGACTGAGCCTTCAAGGATCATGAGCCAGTAAAGGTACATTTGTAAGTGACGAGAGAGGTACGCCTTGGTTGGAGCAACCTGACGGTATTTCCAATCAATACACAGAAGTCTTTGTTCGCCATGACCAAATACATTTGAAGTGTCGCGCACTAATAGGTCAATATGACTGGCAAAACTTGTGTCACCAATCTTCACTCGGCACGGCAACTCAGTGCCAACCAGCTCACACTGGTCAAACAGAGGCATGAGTTGTTCGTAGTATTTCAGCTTCACAAAGCCAATCTCTTCAAGGATCTCGTCTTTATTGCGGAGCACTGCATCACTCACAATGCGGCCCTCCCCCTCTAGCTCGTGCACTAAATCCTCAAATGCCTCTTCGTTGATATCTTGGTGATTTTGTTCATGAACGCATTCGAGTATTTTGCCAATGAGCACCCCCTTAAAAAGGGCTGTCGTTGCCACTGGTTTCGTCTTCTGCTCGTGTTTCAACAGAACCTTGTGTGGGCATGTGTCCGTCAGATCTGATGTGTGAATGTCCGAAATCACTGACAGACTCAAAGGGGTTCTTATCGTCGTATGGCATGGTATTCCTTTCCTCGATGATCTTTCCGATTGCTCGGTACAGCCTATCGACTGTGTATTGGGTTGTATTGTCATGGTGTCCTCCAAGAAACCTGCATATCCATCCCACGCTGAGTCCACTCTTCTCAGCTAATTCTGGGTAGGTTATTTTCCAATGATCTTTAAAAGATTGGATTCTTTCTCTGTATTCTTTTGTTGACATCATCATCGTTATTTCCAAGAAATGCGTGATTTTAAAAGGTATGCGCATCCCACCTACCGCGAAAGGTTAGCTTATATCTTGATTCATTTTTTCAATGATGCTGTCGGCCAAGATTGTTTCAAGCACACTGAATGTCTTTTTAATTCCCGTGACACTCGTTTCCCAGTGAGAGGGCCATTCATCCCCTCCTCGAACTGATCCGAATTTGGATATGCCGATCTTAGTAAGCGTTTCCCCTAGCTCATCGACTGCTTTAAAGGCGGCTGCTAGTGCGCCAACTTCGTAAGGCACTCGAAGGCTAATGTTGATAGTTTCAACGTCTGACATAGCTACTCGTCCCCTTTCTCACTCAAGATTATTTTGCCCATAGTGTTGTACATATCAACATTGGTGGTGCATTGGACTTCAATCTCCCGCATAACAGCCTCTTTGATTGTGATTTGGTCAAACTCCATATTGGCCAAAGTAACCAAACCACTTTCATCCTCGTCCAAGGTTAAAACAATAAGGCCGTTGTAAACAGGGGTGCCAGTTGTGCCAACGGTGACATTCACCGAGACAGGTATTTTTGAAATTCGTAGCATGTCAAATTCTCCTATAAGTTCCACGGGGAACATTACAAGTATATCATCAACCATTGACATCTGTCAAGGTTGAATGACATTGTCTCGCCAGCGCGACGAGGTTGTTATTTACTCATTTGAACCAGTGCCCAGATCACAAGAAGTGACCAAGCAAACACGGCCATTGCCGTGCTTGACATGGTGGTGTTCGGGCTAGTGTCTTTCCATCGCCTCATGGTTATCACCAATCATCGAGTTATTTTAATGGAACCAATCGATTCGTTTCCGTGTTTCCATTCTGCGTAGCAGGCTCCAGGTAAGGCTTTTTCTTTACTGGCCATAATCCAGGACTTGACCACAGACCTAGCAGCAGACTCAGCAGAATCTGAGGTGAACTCATCTCTACTCACGATGCCCATTTGAACAACGAGCTTGTACGGTTCTTTTTCATCTGTTTCTTCGTCTAAATCATGCTTGCTTATGACAAAGACCAGACAGTTATCAATCACGCTCCACTCATCGCTATTCCACGAGTTGGGCAGCTTGGCAATGATAGTGTTGATTATTCGGTCATCGTTTGGCGGGGTTGGCCATAGTTCAGTACCAGAAACAAGTATGTTTACACACAGGACATATGCGTCATTCATTAACTTTTCTTTCAACTATGAGTTGCGCTTGAAACAACAAACCCAGACTGATCACCCCTTGCACTGCCCTTGGCTCTAAGGCCAACAACATGCCCAGGTGCATCACGCCACCGTTCGTCATTAAGATCGCCATCAATAACAGGAAAGCCATGCCACGTTGATGGCAATGTCTGTGATGGCTTAGTGTCAAAAACTACTGCCACGTTATGGCCATCCTCAAGAGCTTTGATGCACTCGTCATCACGGCCCTCTTGCCTCGACAAAGTAATGTGATAATTTTTTGGACGATCTTGGTACAGGTACTTCGCGACCTTGGTGTAGTCATAAAACTGTATATCGGGCAAAGCATCTTCAAACAACCAACGAGTTTTACGTGTCCAGTTCAAATCGCTGATTACATTGAGCCTGCAAGCAATATTTTGCTTTTTCTTGTGTTTAAGCAACTCTCTACCCACTGCCCATATAAATAACTCTGGATGCTCTGCAAAACATCTTGTCTTCGCAATTCGTGCAACCGTAACGCCGTTATATCTGCCATTACCAGCTGTAGCTAAACACACATGGCTACAGTTGCCAGCCATAGGGCACAAATCCCCACAACCAGAAGTGGCAGAAGGCGCAAGAGAAAGGCCGTATGTAGGCCTAGAGCTTTTAGAAAGTTTAAGATTTTGATTTGGCTGTGTGAGTAATGATAGGAATGTTTTATGCCAACGCTTTAAATGACTACGCGCTTGCGCATCTACACATTTCCCATGCTTACCAGTATCTGCAATATCCATTGCTGGTATTTGCTTATTAACAGATAGCTTGCACACTGGTAAGTCGTTAAGCCACCCAGGCAATCGACTGTCTGAACATGGCGCACTAGCTTGATGCTGCCATACAGATAAAGGCACTGCTTTTACAGTGCCCTGGTAGGTTTTCATGATCATAGTCCTTTTCTCTAAGTTGACTTGATTAAATGTTGTCCGCTAGAAGCACAAAATAAAGCCGTGCGCATTGGCGCAATAATTCAACAGATATTTTTTTGTCTGAATCGGATTCCTTTACAAACTCCTCAACATCATCTGCCTCAATATTGTCTGGAATAAAAATTATGTATGAATCATCGACTGGTGCAATAGTAGTTGACTCACTTAATACGCATGCCCATAAGCCTTCTTCTTCAGGGGTTTTTGCCGTTATCATGTGTTAATCATTCCTTTGTTGTTCTCGAATTCGATCCTGATATTCCTTGAGTTTGCGTATTGCGTCCGCCTTGTTATCGCAGTCGATGCGTCCGCCATCTTCTACAAAAGTGACATCATCAGTTACGATGTAATACTCCCAAGGTTGCTCACTCCAAGACCCGCCCCCTATGTACGTGCGACCGCCATCTCTCTCGATATATGCCATTAATCATTCCCTTCTTGATCTTGGGGGTAATCATCTTCACTCTCAAAGGGTGAACTAAAACTTGTTGCGTAAGCATCGACTAGTTGCTGTACAAGATATTCAACACGCTTCCAAAAAGTATGTTGAACAGGGATTTGCCACTCAGGCATACGATACAACTGCGATTCCTGTAACAACTCAACAAACCCATAGGTGCCATTTTCCCATGCATATTGAAGCTGGATTTGTTTTTCCCACAATATGTGCCGATCTTGGGCCCGTTTAAGCTCGTCTGGGTCAGTAGGAACAGAGACATTGAACTGCTTACAATGATCTTCAAACGGTACGTGTGTAAATTGCATTGTTAACCCTTTCTGGAACTAAGTCTGCCGTGCGTTTTTTCACACCAATCCTCGATGAGGCAAAACTCAGCCTTCTTGCCCCCACCATCTCGGCGATCTGGTTCCCCATGCTTTTGCGTCCACTCGTAAGCTCTCAATCGAGCGGTTCCAACTCCCTCTGATACGATTTCCAGGAAAGTGCGCTTGCCGAAAAGACATGGGGTTGAGTACAGAACATAGGTTTTTGGCCTCAGTTCATTGTGTGCGTATTCGTTGCGCTTAAGTGCGTCGAGTTCGCTGAGTTCATTCATGTTGTTCCCTTCTTTTCTGCCACTAAGTTGGCGTGAAATTGACCATGCGCCGCGTCGTGATACTCCTCGATCTCAAAGCCAGCGTGCATGAGATCAGCCAGGAAATCTGTCAACGCTGTCCGCGAATAGTCGTCTTCGGAGCGGACAGCCTCGTTATCTAGGTCGTACCCCACCGCCATCGCCGCTGCGCGTAATGCATTCACCCCGCGCATCGCCCGTTCTAAGTTCGTCATCTTGCGTTCATTCATGTTGTCTCTTTCAGCAAGTGTTGTAATCATCAACAAGTGGGCATAGCCAATCTTCACTGGCCCACGTATTAATTTCTTTGCCGTCTAACGTAAAGAAACCATCTTCTCTGGTAGTGCGCACTCCGACATCATTTAACTCATGGAAGAAAACAGAAACTTCTCCATGAAATGCAACCCAGTGTTGAAGGTTATCAATCAAACCTCGATCTAATAGATCGTTGATTGGCTCAATACCTTTGCCAAGCTGCATATCTCTAGGCTGATCGTATTCGATTGAACAATGCAGTCCGAGCTTTTCGGCCTCTTTAAATATTGCAATAAGCGCGTTGTGTCGATCTTTGCCGCGCCTAATGCTGTTCATGATTTTTTCATTCATCCACTCTGTATTTGGATCTCGTCCGTACATGATAGTTACCCTTTCTTCTTAAGAGTGACAGTGTCCATCAGCCTCAATACCAATAACCATTGCTGCACCTGTTTGGTCGCTGCTCACAACAACCGTTACGCAATCGTCACACGGTAGTGAGCATGGTTCACCTACATTGTCCCACCGTTGCTGTAGCGCAGCAATAGCCTCTTTTTGAGCTTCACTTAAAACCATGATTGTTCTCCTCAAAAATCCCAAAGTTCATCGTTGCAATGCAATAAAGCATCTGCCCACCAATCGTCATCTTGACGACTCAAAATCTTTTTGATCGCGTCGTAGTTTGTCTGTTCTTGTTCCGTGGTTGGATCGTTATCAATAAACCGATCACCCCACTCAAGCTCAATGACATCGATCAGGTCAACGTCAGATATAAAGATATCACCTTCTGTGCGAACACACCAACCCCACCGCTCTTCAATGCTGTTGGATGTGCGAAGATCAAAGTCCAATAAAACAATCCCGTCCACTGGGAATCCATGCAGACGAGATTTAACTCGAAGCGGTTTTTTCATAGGGTTTATTCCTCAATATCGCTTTTCGTCCCAATCTAGATTGCCTGAATCAACTACAACAGGATAAGGCCATGCATCGTCGCCTGTTTCTTGAATGACATGACGCAATACAGTACGTCCGTTACGTTGCTCATAGTGGGGACGAACATATACGTAGTTGTGTTCCCACTCATCATGCAATAATGAATACAAACTGACAGCCTGCCCTTCTTCAGGCCACTCAAGATCTAAAATGTCTAAGAAATCTTTTCTACTCATCATTTACCCCTTTCTCGGATGATAGGTTTGGTTTTTCATCTGTTACATGCACATGAGACAAGTGCCCAGATTTTTTCATTAACGCTATTTTTCTTATACGGTAATACTGATCAATCCAAGAATCAGACCGTTCTTTGCCGTACTTCTTACGAAGGTATGAGAGGTACTCCCATATATCCATTGCAGGATTAATTGGATGCGGCACACGTTGCCAAGCTGGGCGAGCGACATTGAGAGAGTTGACGTATAGAAGGTGTTCTTTTTCAAATTCAGTGCGCTGTATATCCGCCATACTTATTCCTTTCCCTTTTAAAAGTTAAGGGTTGACTGCATTACGACATAGATCAAAGCAGTAAACAAAAACACTCCTGCAATGAGGAGTGCCATTTCGATAATGTTGCGTATTTGTTTCATGCAAATAATGACGGGGTGTTTTCGGATTTCAATATTTCATGTTCAGCGCAATCACGGCCAAACGGAAATGGGCCGAGGAAGCGTTTGACATGGAATCGCTGTAGCTCGTACCAAAGGCCAATGCCTAAAACGGGGCCATGCTTATCCATGCATTTATGATAGTTCTCGTGAGCTTTATACATACGCCTTACTTGCGATTGGCTTAAGTACAGCGCAACATCTCCAGAGAACTGCTCACATTCTAGGTACACCTCGTTGCCTTGTTGAATCTCTTGATTGCAACGGGTGCAGTAGCGGTTAGTCATCGGTTGCCTCTCCTTCATCGACCTGATATCCACCCGATCTCAAGTTAGCAATAGCCTCATGCCACTTCTGTTCGGCAAGATCTCGATCTGAACAGGTAGTAAACATACGATATGTTCTACCTCTAATACCCATTGTTATCCTTGCTCCCCCAATCTCAGTCCAATCAAGACTGAGAACCGAGGGATCATCCCCATTAAGAGTAACAATCGCAGATTTCATAGTCAGACTTTGCATGTCATTAGTCATCGATTACCTCCATATCTTTCATACGGTCAACGCGGCTATTCCACTCTCGTGCAGCTGCATCGGAATCGGTGATATGAAACGCTCGAACGTCGAACTGTTTCTCCTCAACTTTCCCATTGGCATTGGTTTTCGGTGTGCTGAACCAGATCATGATCTGATCTGTGATCGCAGTGCCTCTGTACAGCTTGATACCGCCACGATATTCAACTACTGCCTTCTTGCGTATTGTCTTAATCGTTGCTCGCATCGATATCTCCTTTCTTCTCTTGTTGGCCTATTACGATTGGTACGTCTTGTGTCGCTTGTGCGAATGACGGACGCCTGTCACCTACAGCGATAACGCGGGATGGTTGAACATCTGATTCAAAACCGAGATAAAAGCATTCTTCATGCATTGGTCATTCCTTTTCTTGAATGATAGGATTGGTGAAAAGCACACCGCCCCCCGTTAAGGGGGCGATGGCGCACTGGCACGGATGGCCAGGAATCTCTGCACTGCGGCCAGATCGATAGCATCCTGCAACCATTGCCCCATTCGCATGGGGTATGGTCACCACAACAAAGCATCCCGCTGCGCTCCAGTATTCGATGGGTGCTTTTCTTCGCATTCGATCACAGCCAGGGCGGATCAGCTCTGGCCGCGCAAGCCCATCACTGGCAAGGCGTTCAATGGCATTGTTGCGATTTGGTTTATGCGCCTAGAATCTAGCGTATCGATTGATTGGATCGGTGTATACTTGTTTTATTGTTTCCCATTGTGTGGGCATACGATAAGCGTACACGTATGATCGATCGAACGGATACGGTCAAGAATCCGCATACAATCGGCAGTCTTTACTGCCTACTCGGGGTACGTCGTTCCCCTACTCGCGCTTGTCTTTCCATGGGTTCGCGGTGTCCATCGGCTCCCGGATTCTATGGAATCGTAGAGCGGATAGGGCATACGCCGATTGAATCAGCGCCGACCAGGGTATAAGCCTCATCGGGTCCGCGTTTGGCCCTTGATAGGTTCAAACGTCGCACGCTTTGGCACGTGCTGAGGTGCCTTAGGATGTCAAAGAGCTAGAATGGCAAACGCCCCCCGTTAGGGGGACGATGCCGTATAGGGGGGGGCGTGTGAATGCTTAGGCTTGGCAGAATGCCGCGCAACAATCGGCGAGTACGTCCGATTTGGTTTCGAGTCGGCATGCTTCCATGGCAATGGCGATGCGCTCTAGGTTGCGCGTTTCGCCGTCAATGGTCA
>TARA_R100000700_G_scaffold12552_1_pt1 | contig 30312 bp, 27 predicted proteins | sample TARA_R100000700 | Tara Oceans TARA_R100000700 (sample SAMEA2622810) | marine metagenome | biome: marine biome (ENVO:00000447); feature: marine epipelagic mixed layer (ENVO:xxxxxxxxx); material: "saline water (ENVO:00002010), including plankton (ENVO:xxxxxxxx)" | depth 120 m | reverse complement strand
GTATCAAATAAGCACCATTTGGTGCAAAAAGGATTCGATAGAATATTAGAAATTAAAGAGGAGGCTAGACGTTGGCGTTAGTTTCGATGGGAAATAAAGAAAGACCAATATTGATAACTGGAAAAACCGGCACAGGTAAAACCACTATGGCTAAATCTTTAGTTAATGATAATCATATTATGTATTATGCTAATGAAATAGAAGATAGAGATTGGAAATCCATAGAGCAAGATATCGTTATTGAGGAAGTACATTACAAGCCTAAAAAAGATATTATCATGAACATAATACGTCACTGTAAAACTACTATTGTATTAACTTCTAATAATGAAAAGGACGTACCTGCTGACATTAAGAATTCATGTAAATTAAGAAGGGCAGGAACTGTCCCTCATTCTTTAGAAGAGATTAAGAAAATAGCACCAAGGAGTCAAAATCCTAAAAATAAAGATATGAGTGTATTTGAGTTAGTTCAAGATTATTTGAAGAACACTAATAGAGATGAAGTTGCTAGTAATCTGAAAGAAAACAAACCAGCAGATGTTCAGATAATGACTTGGTTAGGTATGAATCTTAATCCAAATAAATTAGCATTCGTTGATGGTAGAGTCAAAAGAAGATGGTCACAGAATTACTTCTATGAATTATTATCTTACTGCCATGATGGTAGAATGCATTCTAAAATTAATTATCCGAAAAGAGGAGCATATTCCAAAGTACCAACTATATTGAGGAAATTGAAAATAAAACCAAACCAAGGTTATTTGTTACCTCAGTTATTACAAGACGAAGATTTTGAGAGATGGGCAAAGAAGAGACTAAGAAGCGATGAAAGTAGAGTGATAGGTATGAAAGATAGAAAGAAGAAAAGAAACGCACCAATTACACCAGATAGAACTTTGAAATTAGAAGGATGGTTTTAGGTATGGAAAAAGTCGAAGAAGAAAAGGCCAAACTTTCTGACTGTATAGATAGAATTTACGAAATAACTTATCTAATATCAGGAGTACTTACCCAAACAATAATTGCTAAACTAACTGGGATAGAAAGAATAGGTGCTCCATTATTGGTATTTGATAATGGAGAAACATTACTTAATGGTAATAAAATAATTAGTATGATAGAGGTATATGAGGAATAAACATGTTATGGACAGAGAAGTATAGACCCAAGAGTATTCATCAATTGATTGGACAAGAGGGTTTCAAGTTAGATGCTGAACATTGGATTGAGAACAAAGATATGCCAAATGTATTGTTACATGGCCCTGCTGGAGTAGGAAAAACTGCCGCAGCCGGTATTCTCGCATTAGAGATATTGAAACAAGAAATAGATTCTAATTTCTTTGAGATTAATGCAAGTGATGATAGGAGACTAGAAGTTGTAAGGACTACTATCAAAGATGTAGCACAACAACAAGCAATAGGTAATGTTCCTTTCAAGATTATTCATCTTGACGAATTAGATGGTATGACTCCTGATGCTCAAAATGCATTAAAGAGAATTATGGAAAGGTATGCACATAACGTGAGATTCATCATAACTGCTAACGATAGAAGTAAGATAATTTATCCACTACAATCTCGTTGTGCTAACTATTATTTTTCAATATTAGATAACGATACAATTTCAACATTATTGATGACAATTATTCAAAATGAAGAATTATCACAACCATCAGAGACAGACTTAGCCACTTTTATAAGTCACTATAATGGTGATGTCCGTAGAACAATAACGGAGTTGCAAGCCGCATTTGCAAGTGGAATAAGCCTAAGAAAACAGACCGACAAAAGTTTGGAGCGTTACGACGAAATATTGAACTTATTAGTGGAGGAAAAATATAATCAAGCATTAATAAGATTACACGATGCTATTTATTCTGGAAAAACTGTGAAAGATATTTGTTATGGATTACACGAAGTTATTGTTAAAAGTGATATGACTGATAATCTAAAATTCAAATATCTAAGAGCGGTTGGTGAAGCAGAATGGAGAGGAAATTCAATGACCCCAAGAGTATTAATTTCTTGGGTAGTATCTCAATTGAGGTAAGTAAAGAGTAAAAAAAAAAGAATAGAAAAAAAGGAGAATGATAAAATGGAAGAACAAATGAAAGAAGAAATAGAAAAATATGCTGAAGTTATTGGCATTACGGTTGAGGATGCTTCAAGCATCTTTGATGGTATTGTCAAAGATAATAGTTTGGACGTAAGCACTGAAGAGGGACTCTTAGTAGCCCGAAGTGTCTTTAGGTCTAAATTTGCACAAACTAGAGCACGACTGAAGAAAGAAGAAGGTGGAGAAGAACAAACAACAACTGAATACACTGGCCCTACCTATACTCAAAAGGCAAAAGGATTCTTTTGGGCTGTAGAAAATGCTACTGATTGGGAAGAAAGAAACAGAAATAGTATTATGGCCGAATACCAAAGAGATGCTGATTCAGTTTTACAGACTGGAAAAGCAGCGATAGCAGTTCAGCTATCTGATGGTAGGTATGAAGTTACTCTTGTATTAGATGGAGAAACCAATACTAAAGTTATGGAAAAACTACCAGAAGTAAGCCCAATGCAAGTTGATGATGACCGCTGGATTATACCAGTCGATAATCGTAAAGCTTGGGGAAGTGGTCAATCAAATCCATCTTATGGTAAACCTCTACCCGCTAACCGATGGCAAAGAACTCTAATGTTTATTGGTAGTGTTGGTGATGGAGAACCTCAGAAATACCAGTTACGAGTTAATGGAGAACAAGCAATAGATTTCCATCCAAGGACTTTTGCTCTGTGTGAATTTGACTGTGTTCCTAATTCTAACAACCCTTCTAACCTTAGTGCAAGAAAGGATGGAAGTACAGTTAATTCCCTATCTTATTTAGATGAAGAAGTGGATATATTGAACATAGTTCAGGAACTATTAGGAGATAAGATTTCAGCATTAATTGCTCTAGACTCTTATCATTCTGATAATTCACATAAGAATTATTCTGAGAGAATTGTAGTTACAGATGGTAATGTTGCTAATATGAATCTACAACCTTATGATAATGGGAACCGAGTTATCTATCTAAGTGACTTGAATGCAGACTTCGATTATGAAGGAGAAGGTTTCTCTTCAACTGCATGTTGGGTTCCTTCTACTATTGAAATCGATTTTGGAATCGGCAGCAACATTATTGTTGTTGGTCGTACCTCCCAAAGAGAAGTTGATGGCGAACTATCAAATGTTAGTATCAACGTTCTAGGGTTATATGTTGTGGATAGACATGGTAGTGCAGATGTTCCTGTACAACCAGAGGAGGACGACGATTACAGTTGGTTCTGAATAAGATAATTTAGGGGGTTTTGCCCAGTAATAAGTAGGGGCCATCATCACCATGTCAGGGCATTACGGTCACTTTATCGGTTTTTGTGACTGTATTCTACTTCCCCCCACTTATCTTAAGGAGAGATAATTATGGGATTAACATCAATGAGTAAACCAAAACAAAAACAAGCAGTCGATTCTGAACTACAAAAAGAACTACAATATCAGAATTGGAAAAAATTAACTGCGGAAGCAAGGAAAGAACAACTATCAAGGAAACATTCTTTCATGGTTCTATCAATAGAAGGACAAGCAAAGAAAGGAAAATCTGGATTAGGTCTTGATATTAGAACAGAAAAAGAAATAGAAGAAGGACATCTTATTCGTTTCTTAGATTTTGATGACGGAGCAGAAGCGACTTGGAAAACCTGTTGGGATTCCGATGAGAATATTTTCGTTTATTGCCCTAATCATTACAATAGCGACGGAACAGAGAACTATTCTTTAACAATGCAAAACGCCATGAATTTCATTAGAGAAACAGAAGAAATGATTGCAGATGAAGAAACTAATGTTAGAGCAATTATTGTTGATGGAATGGATAAATGGAATGATTGCGTTACTAATAAATTACGATATGAAAGAGTAAAAGGTGATAGAAAGAAAATGCAAGAACCAATCCCTCCAACAGCATATGGAGCTAGGAATATTGACCATAATGAGTTGTTTATTAGTGTCTTGAAATTGAATTGTGATAAAGTATTCATAACTCATTTGAAGCCTACATTTGGCGACCATATGAACCCTACACCAACAGGTTATGTTGCTTCTTGGAATAAAGACGTTCCAGATAAGATGCTTCAAATGATTAGTATTAGAGATGACAGTGTAGGTAACAATATCAAGTATGTTGCTAGATTGAAGGCAAGTAAAACCAATCCACACATGATTGGTAAAACTTGGACTATCTTTGAATCTAAAGGGAATAAAGCCACATGGAATGGTATCCCTGAAATGCAAACGAGGGAGATTTAATTCACTAATTAGGGGTTTGCCAAATAAAAACAACAGAGTTCGTCTACCCGTCACGTCACTTAATAAGTGTAAGGGCTCGGCAAGGGAGGATGGCTTCTTCCTGTTGTTCCCCATTAGTGTAAACAAGGTGATAATATGGAAATAGAAGTAAATAAAAAACAAATAGTTGAAGCATTGAAAAATGTAGAAATGAGAGGAAAGTGGGCATCGTCCAGTGGTTTATCTTCAAAGTCTTTAGGAAATTATATTTATTTTAAATTAGAAGATAATCATTTATTGTTGATTAATTCTGATGAATCTACAACTGTTATAGAATCACTATCTGTTGATTCTGAAGATGAAGGTTCTTTCGTTTTAGATATTGAAACTTTAAAGAAGTATTTGACTAAAATGAATGATACGATTACATTTGAAATTGGCGATACAATCGTAATGAAATCAGATGGTAAAAGAGCAACAATGCCTATTGTTATTGAACACCCGTATCACGGTAGAATTGGTAGATTTGTTTCACAGTGGCCAAACCTTTCCTTTGAAGAGGAGTTAGAAAATATACCTAATGTTGGTTCAATGAATCTAACTTGTGCTATACAGATGACAGGAGAACAACTGTTTGATGCACTTGACGCTTGTGAAATTGTTAACAATGGAGTCTACAAAATTGATTATGTAGAAGAAGATGAGTTAAGTGAATCTAAGTGTGTTATATCCTCTGAAGAAATCATCTCATCTTATCGGGAAGAGATTGAATATTTATCCTCAATTGGGGAATCTTCCACGGTTCTTTTCAGTGGACCATTACACCGATTCTTCAGTAAGAAAGACACTATCAATGTCTTCATTGGAGATGACCAACCAATAATTATGATTAGTAATAATAGCGCATTGATACGTGCTCCAAGATTGAATATTTAAGGTGAAGGAATGAGACAAACCTATCGTAATATGCCCTCTATGAGAGAGACACATCCTCATCTTGCTGAGGAATTTCATCCAACTAAGAATGGTGATTTAACTCCTGATAATTTAATAGCAGGGACTAGTAAGAAAATCTGGTGGACATGTTCTACTTGTGAAAATGAATGGAAGACTAGGGGTGCTGACCGGACTTCAAGGGGACGAAAATGCCCACATTGTAGTCTTGGTAGATTACATTCAGATGGTAGAAACTCAATGGCTAACACCCACCCTGAATTAGCCAAAGAATATCAAGGAGATGCTACAAAAATAATAGCAGGAACGCATAAAAAGTTAGATTGGAAATGCTCTACTTGTGAACATAAATGGAAGACAAAAGGAAACAGTAGACAACAAGGAAGTGGTTGTGGTTATTGTGCCGGTCAATGTCTACATTCAGATGGAAGAAATTCTATGGCTAATACTCATCCTCATTTAGCACTTGAATACCAAGGAGACGCTACAAAAATAATAGCAGGTACAATGAAGAAACTTCCTTGGAAGTGTTCCACTTGTGACCATGAATGGATAGCAGCAAGTTCTAGTAGAAGACATGCAAATCAGGGGTGTCCATGTTGTTCAGGAAGAGCGGTACATTCAGATGGTCGTAATTCAATGGCTAATACTCATCCACATTTGGCCAAAGAATATCAAGGAGATGCTACAAAAATAACAGCAGGTACAGACAAACACCTTCTTTGGAAATGTTCCACTTGTGAATATAAGTGGTTAACTAAAGGTAAAGTTAGGGGTGGTAAACAAGGCAGTGGATGTCCTTCTTGTGCAAAAAGGGCCTTCCGACCTAATGAAGCAGGTCATGTATATCTTATGAAATATGAAGGAGCAAATGAGAAAGTCATTTACAAAATTGGAATATCTCATGATGTGGAGGAAAGGAGGAAAAAACTTCTTTCTAAGTATCTACAGAAAACACACTCTGAAATAAATATAGACATCATTGACACAATGTACTTTGATACTGGTAAAGATGCAATGGAAATGGAAAAAACATTTCACGCAATGGAAGAACACCGTTTTACACCGAAAAAGAAATTCGATGGTTGGACTGAGATGTTCAAAGCCTCGATTGTAGATGTATGGAATAGGATGGTAAAAACATGAGAAGAAAAACATTCGCACGTTGGTCATTGAAAAATCTACGTCAATTCTATCTTTCTAAATTGAAAGTAAAAGTTGTCACTGATGAATATGAATATGAGGAATGGGAATATCAATGATTATATCTTGGATAGATAAAGACAAATCCATCAAAATAAGATGGAGAGATGAAGATAATAATCGTAAAGAGAAGAGTATAAACGATTTTGAACCATACTTTTTTATCCGTTCTATTGATAAAAGGCCAGAAACTTACAAGACTAAACATTACATTGGTCAAGGTAAATCAGTAAAACAGACGGGTTTTTTCAAATATAAAACTGGAAAGTATTACAATTTGAATAAAGAATCATTAACTAAAGTGTTCTACTCTCATCCTAAAGATGCAAAGAGTGCAAGAAATAACTTTTCTGCTACTTGGGAAGGAGATGTTCCTATTCTCCGTAGATATTGTGTTGACGAATTAAAGGCGGTTCCTGAATATGAATTGCGTAAATGGTATTGGGATATGGAATGGCTACCGGATGAACATGAACACGGTGGAGCAATTACTGCCATTAGTGTATATGATAACTATACTAATAAAATCAAATTATATTGGTGGAGCCATTGGCACGATAAGTCAAACACAATTATGAGAAGATTTAATTCAGAAAAAACAATGCTTGAGTCCTTCGTAAAAGATATGCAAAAGCAAGACCCTGATATGTTAATTGCTTGGTGGGGATTACAGTCTGACGTTCCTAAATTAATTCAAAGATTATTTGATAATGGTATTGACCCAAGAGGACTTTCTCCCTATAAAGAAGTGAAGGGTGTAGGTTTTAACCATGTTAGTAAGTTAGATTACAGCGGAATTGAACAACCCATAAAAGGTAGATTATGTCTTAACTTAGATTTAGCATTTGAAAGACAATGGATGGATGCTCAAAGGGGAACTCTACCTTCAACATCATTAGAATACTGTGCAAGTGTTTCTGTAGGTGAAGGTAAAAAGAAAGAGTCTAAATTTAAAGATAGAAATGAATTCTTTATGAAAGCGTGGGAAGAAGATACAACTAATTATCTTGAATACTGTATGCAAGATTCAGAATTACTTTATCGAATAGATGAGGAAATGGGATTAAGTGAAGGAGTATTAGCAATTCAGAAACTAGTTAAAACACCCTTTGAAGATTGTTTCTTTGTTAGTCACATGGGAAGTACATATTTCATGAGAAACGCATGGTGGAAAGCCCCAACTGGGAAACATGCTGAAAAGAAAGAATATGATGGAGCATTAATCTATAATCCTCTTGACGAGGGAACTAATGGGTTACATACTAATGTAGCCGCTTTTGATTTCGCTTCTCTTTACCCATCGTGTATTCTTGCAAGGAATATATCTTGGGAAACTAAGAGTGAAACAGAAACAGAATTTGCTGTTAACATAAGAACACCTAGAGACTTTTCAGATGTCACCCAAGAAGATTGGAAATACTATAAGACGGATGAGTTAGGTCTTTTACCAAATGCTATAGCTACTTTAAAGCCATTAAGGAAAGAATATAAAATTAAAATGTTAGAGGCTCTAAAATCAGATAATAAGAAAGACTACATTAAATGGAATTCAATGCAAATGGCAACAAAGCGACTATTAGCTTCTTTTTATGGAGTAGTTGCTTTACAGGGTTTTGGATGGTATGACGTGGATTTGGCTGCAAGTATAACAGCAAGTGCGAGAGAAGCAATTAGAGAAGCCGCATTTAAAGTGAGGGAGTTATCAGTATGAAAAGAGGCGAAAGAAAAGACGGTAGCGTTGAAAAACACTGCGGAATTCGTATAGCGTCTAAGTGGAATTACTGCCCGATGTGTGGTAAGAAAAAAGAAAAAGAGGTGATTAAATGGGTATAAAATATAAAATAATTACAAAGGTGATAGCATAATGAAATTTCATATTGTTAGTTTGTTAATTATAATAATTAGTGCTATATCTATTCTTTGGGCTTGGTGGAAAGGGAGAATGGGGGATTAAATGTTAGTTAAATGTCAAGAGTGTTCAACTCAATTTAGTATTAATATGTGGTCAACTATGAAACATCTATGTGGTAAGTGTTACCTTGAATATAAAAAGGAAATAAGAGAAGGCAAAAGGAATAGATTAGGGAAGATGATATAATGGACGTAGTTTATGCACATACAGATTCCCTTTATGTCCCTATACCATCAATAGAAGTTGCTCAAGATGTTCAAAAAATATTGAATAAACACATACAAGAAGTAGTGTTTCCTAATATTATGAATTTAGAATCTCATCCTATGGATTTAGAATTCGAAAAATACTATTCTGTATTAGGAGTAGGAGCAACAAGAAATAGAAATGCTGGTTACATTAATTGGAAAGATGGAGTATATCTTGCTGAACCTGAGTTCTTCGCTACAGGGTTCTCCGTTAAGAGAATAGCTGAATCCAAATTAGCGAAAGAGGTACAGAAGAAAACCTTGGAGATGTGGATTAATCAAAAAACAGAACAAGAGATTGTTACCTTTGTTAAGAAAAAATATAATGATGTTCTTAAAGGTAGAATAGATAAATTAAACTTAGTTAAAAGAAGTAGAGTTAAAGAAAATAGAATGACTCTAAAATGCAGGTGTAGAAAGAAATACAATGTAGATTATGTTAGAAAATTGTTGAGTGTATTACCTGAATCCTTATGTGAAAAGGATAATTGTAATAGTAAATTAATCTCTTGTACCACTGTAGAAGATAAAAGACCCTCTTTCGGTGGAGGGTTTGCTGGTATGTTATATTATAATGAGCACATTAATCCTCAACAAAAATTAGATGATTCGTTTTACCACATTAAATGTAAATTCGGTATTAACCAAAAACAGACCTTTACTAATTGGAATGGTAAAGAGAATAAAGCTGGATATATAGCGGTTAGAAATTTAGAAGAATTAGAACCATTTGAGCCAGATTGGCCATTCTTAGCAGAAGCAGAGGTTCTTAAAAAAGTGAAACCTATATTCGAAGCGATGGAATGGGATATATCTCAAATAAAAATAGATGAGAGTCAAACAAGTTTAGGAGATTGGTTTTAATGGAATTTACATATCAATGGAACCCTGAATGGGAAGAAGACCCATCAATGCCTCAATTAAAGGTTACAAAATCATCTTTGAATACGTTTGAATTCTGTAGAAAACAATATCAATTTAGCTACATAGAACGTATGAAGAGTGAACCTAACGCTGCAATGGCAAGAGGTTCAGCAGTTCACGATTCCTATGAAAACTTCTACAATGAGTTTGACCTTAGAAAAGCAGAAAACTTAGACCAAAATAGCCTTTTTCAATATTGTATAGGTCTATTTCCCATAGATGATTACGGTGAAGTTTACCAGACTATGGCAGCGTTTGAAACTGAGAGGTTCTTCTCTTCAAAGGTAGAGAAATCTTTAGACAATTATCTACCAGTTGGTAATGAGGTAGCGTGCAATGCTAAACTCTTAATTAAGAAAGACATAAATCCGAAATTCGAATTAAAAAGAGATTATACAGTTCATATTCAAGGAATAATAGATAGAATTTTTAGAGAAGGTGATGGATACATCCCTGTAGAATTAAAGACAGGAGTTTGGAAAGATAGAAAACAAACTCATATGAGAAATGAAATGGCTTTTTACAAAGTTTTGATGGATGCAGACCCTGATTGTAATTTTGACCCAGTAACTCATTGGGCTTGGTATTATCCAGATTCAAATTATTTTCAAGTAGAAGAAGTGAAGAAAAGAAACCAAACTAATATTCCTAAGAGAATTTCTAAGTTGATTTATGCTTATGAACAAGGAATATTTCCAGCTTCTTACTTCCCAAATAAGTGTCAATTTTGTTCCTTCATAGGAATATGCGACTCTGCTCAACAAGCGGAACTTTGGTCGTGGTAAGATGTCCTGCAAAAATTGTAGAAAACCACTCGAAGAAATTCTAATAGAAAGTAAAACTGACACATGTTTGATTTGTGGAAAAGAGATAGCTCACTATAATAGAGAGTTGAATTTTTGGGATAAAATAAAAATTAAAATTAATACTTGGAGGAATAAAAATGAAAGATAAAATATTAGAAAAAATAAATAGTAAAGATTGGAAATTCCATGAACTTCTTAAGTTAAGAGAAGCAGCGCAAGGAGTCGCTAAAGAATTGTATCATGAATTAGAAGTAACTTCCCTATTAGAGATGATGTGGGAGAAGAAAATAGGTAGTGAAACATGGGGTTTTGTATTCAAAAAACACGCTATTGAAGAACTGGAAGAAGAAGTAATGAAAATTTTTCAAAAAAAGTTTGAATCAGCCACAGTTAATTTCGATGAAGGTAAAGTGGAACCAGTAGTAGAAATAACTGCTGAAAAACCAGCTTCATTAACAGAAAAATACACTAAAAGTGATGACCCGATGAAAGATTTAATCGAAGGTAAAGATGTTATTCCTGAGAAGAAAGAAATAAAGTTAGAAGAAAAAGATGGAATGGTTAAGACTAGAGCAGGCAATGTAAAGGTAAAGAGGGTATAGAATGGTATTTGATGAACTATTAGACGGACAAAGAAAACTAACAGAAACAATGGAACAAATACATACCACTTTAAAATTCAGTAACCGAATAATCATGATGGTAAATGTAGTTAATATTGCAACTATTATTGTAGTGGGTTTGGTGTTATTGAAATGACCCTTGCTAGATTAGCAATTAAATGTACTATTTGTTCAAACATATTTCCTATAATGAAAGTTTACAGGGAAAAAGTAGGAATTGATGGACACTTCTGTTCAAAAGAATGCTGGGATGAAGGTGTTAAAAATGAAATTCCCTAGAGAGGTTTGGCCAAGCGCAAACAAACAAACTAATTCCTTTGCAAGTAAAAGAAAATTAGTTAAGAGCCAGAAAGAGTTCAATGATTTCGTTAAATTATATAATGGAAAAATGAACTGTTTTACATCAGTATATGATTACAAAACTTATACTGAAAAACAAGCTATAGTTAACACAGTTATTCTAGATAGAGTATTTTTAGATTTTGATGCTCATCACGGAGAAGTAAACAAAGCAACTGGAGCCCAATTAATTAACCCTGAAGAAATAGGAAAATGTTTAGAAGATTTATTTTTAGTTTTAGATTATTTACATTCTAAGGATTATAAATACGATATGTCATTTTCAGGTAGAGGGTTTCACCTATATGTTTACGGAGAACCAATAAAGGATATTCGTAGATTAACAGCCTTTTTTAATCAAATAAAGAAATATACTGTTAATGGTACATTAGATAGTTCTGCTATTTCCAGTAGAAGATTAAGACGTATTCGTAACACTATGAATATGAAAGCATCATATGGAAAGGGATGTTATTATTGCATACCTCTATCTTATTCTGATTTAGAAGAGAAAACATTCATTGATGATTTATTGGATATGGCTAAAAAACCTAACTTTACTTCTATTAATTATAGAGGGAACAAGTTAGTATCTTGGCCAGAAGTACCACCTATTGAAGAATCTGAAATAGAAGCCGAAGTAATAAATGTAGGAAACTTACCTATGCCACCTTGTATGCATAGTGCTATAATGATTGAAAACCCAACGGACCAATCAAGAGCATACTTAGTTAGTTGGTATAAGGATTTATTATTATGGACTGACCCAAATGTGGGATTTATGGATAGTAAAGCTACACCTAGTTTTGATTCCCGCAATAAAATTACAAATAAAATAGTAGCAGAGATTAAACACTTACACGAAGAACATGATGTTTGGTTAGATTTTAAAGAAGAAGTCACTAAATACCGAGTTAAATATATTGTAGATGGGAACTATAGTTTCCCTAATTGTGATAAACTGATATCTAACGGATATTGTATAGGAAAATGTTGGAGGATGAAATAAATGAAAGAAGGAAGACAAATGACGTTATATGAATTTGGATTAAAAATGAAAGGACAAACTAGCTTATTGGATTATGGATTAAAGTTGGATGAAGAAGAATGACTCTAATAATAGATAGTAGAGAATCCTCTGATTTATCTGAAGAAGTAGAAGATAAAGCCAGAAAGATGAATATTATCACCAAAAAACAATGGATAGAAGTAGGAGACTATGTTATTGGTAATGTCTGTTTTGAGGCAAAATCTACTCATGATTTCTTATCTTCTATAGTAAGTAAAAGATTGTGGACTCAATTAGATAACATGGATAGGTGTTATGAAAATAACATAGTAATAATTTATGGTAGTCTACAGCACGCACTTACTTACACCAAATATTCTGCTAAATACAATAACATGCCAAGAGAAAGAAAAATACAACTACTAACAAACAATTTCTATGGTGGTATTAGTAGAATAATTTTAGATTCAGATATTAAACCAGTTTGGGTTAAAGACGCATATGCAGCAGCATCAATTATTTGCAGCGTTGCTAAAATGCAACCTGTAGATAGACCACCAATTAAGCCTCATATTTTCAAGAGGCAAACCACTGATGACATCAGAATAAACATGTTAACGAGCATAAAAAGTGTTAGTGAAAAGAAAGCAAAGACACTTTTAAAACACTACGGGTCACTTATGGAAATAGGTGATTGCGACAAAAGGGAACTATGTTCTTTAGAGGGCATAGGAGACACAACAGCAGATAGAATATTATCTGTTTTCAATTCCGAAAAGGAGGTTAAACAATGAATTATGATGAAGAATATGGCTACAATGAAGAAGTATTAGATGAAGAACAAGAGTTAGTTAGGGAAATTGATTTACCAGCTATTGTAAGAAACTGGGAAAAGGTAGCTACTTCTTATTCTAGAAATAATAACATACCCGCAATAATAGGTTTCTATTCTTTATTGGGTGATATGGTAAAGAATATGGTAGAGATACCTTTTAAGGATACAACAATAGATACAAGAATACATTTTTGTTGGATTCAAACAGCAAGGACTGGTAAAACCACTCTACTATCTTATGTTCTTAGCCCTGTAGCTAAAGAAATATATGAAAAATTAGCAGATGATAAATATGTTAATTCTAAAGTAGTTAATTTTGCAGACTATACTACCGCCGCATTAATTGGTAGTCATACTGAAAATAAGAAATTCAACGAAGATGCTGAGGAATTATGCCAACAGGAATTGGACGCAATAGATAATAATGAAATGTTAGATGTTGATGAAAGAACAAATAGAATTAATGCTGCCATTAAGAAAAGAGATAGAACCAAAGATAATTGGCATATACATTTAGGCCCCATTCACGGAGAAGGGATATGGATAGCTGATGAATTTGAAGGTAGTGGTATTTTCAAAGAGAAAAGTCACAAAGAGAATATGAATATTGTATTTCAAACTTTAATGAATAATTTCCATAGTGGTGGAAATGTATATGAAAAAATATTGACTGGAAAACCAACTATTACTCTTGATTCTAGATATACTATTATTGCTAGTACTTTTACTCCCGAACATTTATTAAAAACAGTAGCACAAAAAGGAACTCTTCAAAGATTTTTACCTTTTGTATGGGATGTTCCTGACGATATCATTACTACAATGAGAAAGAAAGTTATCAGTGGGTTTGGAATAATACCTGAAAGAAGAGGACCGCCTCTACAATTAACTGAAGGTTTATTGAATATATACAAATTAATGAAAGAGAGGTTTATTTCTGTAGACAAAGATATGTTCCGAACTATAACCTACGATGAAACAGTTGGAGATAGTTTAGATTTAGAACATAGTAATTTACTTAGATATATTAAAGATGTTAATCCTAAAATAAGAAGTATAATTAGATTATTTGAGCAAAATCTAGTAGAATATATTGCTAAATTAGCTGTATTGAATTGTATAGCTATGGCAAGGGGAATCAGTAATGAAAATCAAAGATTTATTGTTATGCCACAAAATGTAAGACAAGGAGCATATATTGTAAGGAAATGCTACATGGCTTTAGTCGATTGGTTAGAGAATGCTATTAAAATCGATAGACGTAACTTAATTACAAAAAGTAACTGGCCAGAATTTGAAAAGGCATATGGCATAGCTAAGAAAAATGCGAAATCTGCGGAAACTTTAGATGGAGGTTATGTCTCGAAAACATTAGTACTGTTTGAAGCAGGTAAAATAATCCAAAGAGCCCCCGCACAAGTGTATAGGAATTTTGATAAAGTAAGTGAAATGTTTGAGAGTAAAAAGACAGGAAGAATAGTGTATATTAGGCCGAAAATGGAGGAAGAGAAATGAACGTGACTTGGGAAAATAAATATGTGGTATTCGATGTACAGGATGGCCCTAAAACTATGATAGAATCATTAAACACTGAAGGTATTGACGGTTGGGAAGTAGCATCAATCGTTAGTGTAGCAGGGAATAAATTATGTGCTTTTCTAAAACGTGGAGAATACACTGTAGAACCTACTGCTGAAGAAGAAAAGAAAGAAGAGATTATGTCATTATGGGGTAAGTAAATGCCAAATGTTATGGCGATTGACTTAGAAACTAAGAATTTATCATCAGATATTGGTGGTTGGGGTAATACCCATATGTTTCTAGTTTCTACAGTAACAACTTGGAACGGTAATACTGGTACTATTTATGTTGATGAACCAGTATCTGATTCTTTTGTTAAGTCAGGGGTCCAGACTAAAACTCTTAACGAATTAAAATTTGATTTAGATGAACACTTCAAAAAAGGCGGATTACTATTAGGTCATAACATTATATCTTTTGATTTACCAGTACTAAGAGATGCTATGGATATTTATTGTATTAGAAAATATATGACCCATAAACAATATATCGACACTAGCCAATATTTACTAAAAGAAAGGGGAGAAAGATACGCACTAAACAATTTAGTTGACCATACTTTAGGAAGACAAAAGACTCTACACAGTATGGACGCACCCCGATTATGGAAAGACGGAGACTATGATGCTGTAGTGGACTATTGTTTAAAAGACTCCCAATTAGTATATGATTTATGGAAATATGGTCAGCAAGAGGGAACAGTAAAGGCTTTTAATATAGACCAAGAGGAGGAAATAGAGATGGAGGTGAATTGGTGATGAGTACTGGAGAAGTTTTTGGCTGGATTATGTTCATCATTTTCATTAGCATTTTGTTCTTTGCTGCCTTCGGTAGCACTTCCATAACGGAAGAAACTGTTGAAGAATACATCGGTAATCTCATGAGAGATGATGATACGGTTATTAAGAGATAAATATGGTTTTGAAAAAGAAATGTATAGCATGTGGAAAATATAGCATACCGAGAAGAATAAAAGGGGCCTACATAGGTTCAAATGATATTATCAAAATTTGGGAATGCCGTTCTTGTCTTCATTTATGGAGATAGGAAAAAGATTATACAATTAATCCCCCTGTAAATTCATGATAACCTTGCTAGTCGAATTGGCCCTTTTCATGATATTTTTATTTGGATTATATTTCACAATAATGGTACAAATAAACAAGGTATTCGATGAAGCATTAACTGAGTTATTCCAAGAAGGCGAACTACAAGAGTTAGCTTGGTCAGGACTCCACGATAAAAAGTAGGGCGAGGGGCTTCGGCTCCTTGCTCTTTTTTTTTAATTTTATTTTTATTGGGGTAGATTATTCTTCCCTATTTTATCTTTATTTAAAAGTAAACAGAAATGAAAGAAGACTTTTTTCAATAGAATTTCAACATTGTACTTTTTTTTCTTACGGCTTATAACGTATGCCGACTTTTTTCAATAAATACCCTATAAATTAAGGTATTTTATAGAGAATTTCTAGTAAATGGCGAAATGCGCTTCCTAATGTGTAACCAATGAGTAAAGAAAATATTGAACCCATAACCAAAGACATATTTCCTCAAGCAGACGGTAAAGTTATCCAACCTTCAGTTCCGTTTAATCCGTGAGAACCACTTGCAGCACCAAATTGCCCATCAGTATAAGCCATTAGAGTTATTGATTGCATAGTAGTTAATGTAATTACATTTGGAGCAGTAACTAATGGATGGGCAGTACTAGAACCTCCATCTAATACATCTGAACCAGAACCACCAGTACCACTATTATTAGGTATAATTGTAACAGTTCCATCACTAATATTTTTGAATATGAAAAACATTTGTGCTACCCCACTTGCAGCAGGTAAACGATAATTATGAGCCGTAGAACTAGCGTGATTTAGACAAACTATTGTTTTACTTAAACTTAAACTATCTACTCCACCAGCACCAGCACCTGAATTATTAACTTCTACTGGTTCTAAAGAAGTATAACCATTAGTGATTAATCCAGTAGTAGCAGTAACAGTAGTACCAGCAGTTATACCACCCGCAACAGATACATTATCTGAAGTATCCATCGTAATTGTGGCTCCTCCATCAGATGCTTGAATTACGTTTCCTGCAACTCTTAATTTACCATCAGAAGTTATTCTAATTGCTTCCGTTAATGTGCCATTTAAACTAGTTGAAAAAACCATAGCTGAATCTTGAGTACTTCCAGTAGCAGTAAATGATTGTTCTTTCAAAACTTGTATTTTACCAGAATCAACAGCGTTACCACCAGTATCTTCTAAATCAAACTGTATTGATACTTTACCAGCAGTACTTGCTGCGTCACTTTGATTGGTTAATTTTAGAGCAATTAATTCAGCATCTGTATCTTTACTTATTTCTAACATGCTGTCAGGGGCTCTTGTCCCAATACCAACTAAACCTGTTTTAGTTATAGTAAAATCAGAATCAGTATAAGCACCGGCATCATCTGTAGCAGTGTTATAACCTATATGTAAAATATTATCTTGTGCAGTAGTTGCAGTACCTATAGCCCAATTATGATGAGTGGACCCATCTATATTTGTCATAATTATATTTGTACCATTATTACCAACATTGTTAGATACTAACTGCATTCTTGCATCATCGTCTTCTATGATTAAATTTACATAATCATCAGGGTCATAATTTGATACTGCTGTTTCTTTAATATGTAATTGTGCTGATGGATTAGATGCTCCAATACCTACTCTACCAGTTCTAATATGCATTGTGTCATTATCTGCACCAGCAACTTTAGTTCTAAATATAAAACCGCCATCTTCAGTACTATCACTTTTATCGAATATTCTACAATAGATGTGAGCATAATCAATTTCTTCAGGCGTACCTGCATCATTCATTCCAGCAAAAATAATTTGACCTACATAATCATCATCTGCTGGACTTGAACTTGTTCTTAGGAATTTAATATCGGGAGAACTGTTAGTACCAGCATCTGTGCTTTCTACTATTAACGCTGGTGTAGTGTCAGCATTTAATGCATATTTAATGTGTAAAGGAGCATCAGGTGTGGTTTCTCCAATACCTACATGTCCACCATTAAATAGAGCAGCATAATTAGTATCACCACCTGAAACTGTAACATCAAGACCAGTAACGGTTTGAGTTCCACTACCTGCCCCTACAACATCAACATCCATACCTATTGCAGTTGAAGTTCCTTTACTCGATGAAGTAACATCTAAATCAATTCCTATATCGTTATGAGCAGCAGTTCCACTATCTTGGGTTGCTCTATCAAAATCAATTTTTAATGTGGTAATATCTTCAGCACTAACAACAGTTGCTGCTCTATCTTTATCAATTATAACTCCACCAAGAGTTGGAGTAACTGTAATTCCAGAACCATCACCAGTAATATTACCCGATTCTGCATAATAACTACCAGCATCATACCCTATAGATACAGAATTCTTTTGTTTATCTAATGTGAATAATTGGAAATCATAATCAGCCTTATCATCATTTGTACCTGCGGTAATTTTTACTAAAGCAATAGGAATATATCCTGCTGTGATGTCTGCCACTAAAGGTGTAGCAGCCGCAGTTCCTTGAACAATACTTAGGGATGGATTTCCTCCAATATTGGGATTTAATAGAACCCAATCGTATCTAGTATGAGAAGCATGTTGAACGGTTGATGAATATGCCTCATCTAAATTGGTTCCATAAGTAGCATATTGTCCCTTTGAAGTAAAATGAATAGGTTGGGCTAAGTTATATTGTGTGTATGTTCCACCATCAGTAATTGTGAATCCTGCATGTCCTATACATATATCCCCTTCAGAATAAGCCTGTAATGCTTTAACTATTCCTGAATGAATATTATCTGTTCCGTCAATTAAACCCGCATTTGGTGTTGCTGCTAATTTAGTTATTTTTCCTTGATTTGCTACCATCTTATTTCACCTGCACCACAATTGTAAATTCTAAAATATCAGTTGCCGTTATTGGCCCCACACCATCAAAATCAATTCTGTTTAACATATTACCACTACTATCAAAAATTCCTACTTCTGTTATTGTATATCCAGTTAACGCCGAAGCACTTCCTAAGAAACTCGCCTTGAATTCCACTCCTGTATCATTTGCTAATGTTGATGAAATATTACTTGTTACCGTTGGTACTCCATTTGTTGTTCTTGGTGAATCTAATTCATTTGCGCTTGGATTAGTACTATCTGTTCCTGTTCCTACATCCATACTGGCAAAATTAGTTTTAATTAACGTTGCTATCTGTTTCTTTCCTTCTTCTGTTATCATTCAAACGCCTTCCCTTTAGTTAAATCTAAATCCAACATTAATGTCTTATTGGATAGTGTTGCTGTTCCTCCACTCAAAGTAAATCCTAATGTGGTACTGAATCCTAATAATGCCCCCGAAGAGAAACCTAAATTTGTACTTGCGTCTGCTGGACAATACAATAAGTCTCCTTTAGTTAAAGTGACACTGAGAGGAGTAACAAGAGTAATCTGAGTAGAACTTACTGATTCTATAACCCCTAAGTTAGTACCAGCGTTTGTGTAGAGGTTCGCTCCAGCAAGGAAAGTGCTACTAATATCAATAGTTGTTGAAATTTTATCACCACTAGATACAGTAGCAGCAACGCCGGTATAATTCATATCAGCACTAGTAGTTATTTTATGAACTTGTAATGTTACTTCTCCTATCTCTAATTCATCAAATAAATCGATATCTTGGTTAAGAGTTTCTGCTATATCTTCTTTGAAAGTTCTATCTAATCGTTTAATTTCAGTAATATTTTCAGCCAACAATTGACCCAATCCCTTTGAATATTTACTCAAAGTTAATTTGACAACTCCATCTATAGAATAGTCAATTCCAGTTATCATATAATTCGAACGAGGAATATTTTCAGATGGATAATGAACAACTACACTATCTGCAATTTTAACTAATTCAGTACCTCTTCGGTCAGTTTCTATTTTTAATTCTATATTTTCAGAAGAATGTAATCTCAATAATTTTTGAGCCAATTGTTCTGCTTGAACTTTATCAGAAATTGTTCTATCTATTCTTTCTAATGTCCTTTTACCTTTTAATTTGATACTTTCTAAATCTCTTTTTCTGACTTTCAAATCTTTACCATATACCACTACGTCATTGTATAACTCAAAGGTGTTTTTATTTTTGGAAGCCAACATAATATTTTGAGTATCTTTATTCATTTCATCTATTTCGATAGATGTATTACGTTCAAAATCTTTAGAAGAAGATACTTCTATAGTGTTATTATCAACATATAATTCTAAGTCTTTGTTACCCAATATAGAACTACAGGCTGAAAATAAGTTAGATTCTCCACCAAGGAATTCAGGAGCCATAAAATAACTTTTAGGGGTTTCTGTCACTGAAGTTATATCAGACCTTTTAGTATAATCTATTTCTTCTTTCTTTAAAATATTATTAACTATATCTTCTATCTCTGGAGCAACTGTTACTCCTACTCCTATTGATGCGCTTTTTATATCACTCAGAGTAATTCTATCTTTAGTTGTAATTTCAAATATTTCCCCAATAGACAATATCCCTGCCGCCTCTTGCATATTAGTGAAAGATAATTCTGTACTGTTAGTGGACGCTTTAACTAACATAGTATCTTCCACTCTTATTTCACCATCTGTTTTTAACACATTATACTGAGTATTATTAGTAAATGGTTTACCAGAACCAAATAAGTTTCCTTTATCTCTACAAACAACATAATCGGAATTATCTGTATCTACATCTAAAGTAACATACATTGATAATAACCCTTCATTGAATGGACTATCAATAGAATTATTTGTATTATTAGAATTAAACGAATTATTTATTTGTCCATACATCTCATTAGAGTATGGTTTTTTACTCGTTTTTCTACTCATTACATATGTTTCAATATTATTAGGAGTAAAATTATATGTGCAAATTTCAGCGGGTTTCATTATTCTAAAGTGAGTATTTTTAGGAATATTAACATCATCAGTTAGACTAGAATCATATGCGCCATCAATATAAATTATATGTCGAATAATGTTATCTCTACCTTGAGTACCAGAACCAGTGGGTTCTTCAGCCTGACTTTTAACCTGAGTTTCGTGAGATACAACATAATATATTTTATCTGGAGTTATTCCTTCTACATTCCTAAAGAAATTACTACTAACATCAGTTCCTATGTTCTGTGATATTGTTTCTTTAGTAGAAATTTTAGCAACTGTGGTATCATTCGCATTATTAGAAAAAGCAACATCTACAGTCAAAGCAGTATCACTTGTTATACCTGTAATAATTCTAGTTTCTCCACTAACAGTTATTGAATCCCCTACAGATAATTCTGTTAAAAATTGTGTTCCTACTCCAGTTACTGAAGTAGAAGCAGCAGGGTCTATACTTCCAGTTAATGAATCTGAAGTAGTTCCGCTTAAATTTTTATCAAATAATGCTTCACTAGACTTACTTTCTCCACTGTAAGAACCTGCTTCTGATACTAAATACATTCCAGTTAAATCTACAAAATTTAAGAAACCGTTACCTGCGGCTTGCGGTGGTTCACTAGTGTCAAAGGTATCAATTTCTATTCTAACTAATTTCTTACCATCTGGAGAATTTTTCCATTCTACATCGGTAATATTTCCAGTAGAATAATTCTTAGAAATGTAATCATATAAGAAATTAAATTTTATTTTATTTATGGCTGTGTAAGATTTTTGAGTAATAGTAGAATCATTAGCAGTAGTTGCGGAATAAGAATCATTGTATTTCCCTAATGTTAAGGGAGTAGTTAACGTAGAAAATTCAGTGGAAAAGAATCCCATATCTAACATAGAAATATTACTCATTCTAAGTGGATAATATGGGAATTTATTACTTGCGAATGTATTAAAATCAGTACCTTCTCTAAATCTATTACCTGATTTTGGATTATAATAATAAAAACTGTAACAAGGCATTACACTACCACTTAACATATTAGGGGTAGGATTAACAGCGGGCAAGTCATTATCAGTTACACTTGTATCTAAAGATAATACAAATACTGGACAGGCAACATATGTTAATGAACTACCAGAGTAACCAGTACCTCCATCAGTGGCAAAATTACTAACGCCACTATAAATAGCATTATTAATTGGGTCTAATCTAGTAATGGCTCCACCGGATGCAGTAACTCTATACACAGCATTGAATTTAGCATTATTAGTTCTACCACCACTACCAGTAAAATCACTTTCTAAAATTAAAGCAACAACATCATTAGTAACATAACCAGTACCACCCGCAGTTATACTAGTAATAGCACTACCCATAGCACTAGAAGTAGTAGTAATCCTTGCCATCTTACCGTATTGGGGGATAGTTCCACCACTTGCGCTTCTTGTTGATTGAGTAGGAGTGGCATCACAAGTTTTTATTCCTGTAATAGAATGCCAAACTTGAGAATTATCAGTACCTGCACCAGTTGAAATAGGATACAAGAAATTTATTTTCATTCCGTCGATTAAAGGAATATAATCGCTACCTGAATATCCGTTCTGTCTAGGTAAAAATATGAAATCATTACCAGTTATTCTAATCATAGTATGAGTTAAATCCTGTGCGTTTGCAGATAAGTTAGGATAAGCCTGACCCTCTATGCCAGTTATGTAATCATTTTGTGCTCCGGTAACTGTCGCTACAATTTTACTCATATTAGTTATAGGTAAAGTAGAACCTTGCATTAGTGTAAAGAAATTATTACTTAAATTTCTATAAATTGATTGGTTAGTTCCTAAATCTTCTAAAATTAATTGAATAGTTCCATCATAAGGTCTAGTGGGTATCATCGGTAAACCGTTAGTTGTACTTGCTCTAGTTGAGAAATCTGGATGTTGAAAACTGTGAGAAATTAAACCCTTTCTAATTAAAGATGGTTCTTGTAATCTTCTTATTTCTTCATAAATACTGTAAGGCTTACTTAATGCCGCTACTCCTATGTGATTATAATTTCTAAACCCAGTCTTTCCATGAAAGTAGTAATTATTGTAAGGAGAAGCAATCCATCTTTGGGTAGTAGTGCTACCAACGTGACTATTACCACTTAATTCTACATATTGGTGTAATAATGGACTAAATTTATTAGATACTGCATCTAATTCTTTGTATTTATCATCTGAATTTAACCAACTGAAATCGTTTATTTTAGATGGGTCGCCGTTATCACCAAATAAAGAAAGGGCTAATGTAGCAGTATCAGTACTACTTGTAGCAGCATCTAAATCTGGATACACTGGAGATTGTGGATTTTTAAGAGCGTTAGTATTTCTAGTGATTAATTTAGTACTAACCCTACTGCCGCCACTTGAGGCTAAAGATGCCATATATACTGGCCCAATGTAACTAGTAGCGTGGAAAGTTCCAGAAGCCCCACCCTCATGTAATTCTATAAAATGCCCCGAAGCACCAGAAATAGGGTGAGTAGTAACATAATTATTCGCTTTACCAATTAATTCTCCAAATCTAGTAAATAAATAATGCCCATCAATACTACCACTCGCTTCAGGGTCTGCATCTAAAGTAAGATATCCCATCCTTGTGCCTGAAACGCTATTTGTATAAGCAGTAATTTGGAAATTATTCAAATTAGTACCATCAATATTATCAGGTAAATCTATTGGTTGATTCAAATAATAATGTTTGATATCGCTATTATAGAGGCTTTCCTTTACAGTTGGTGGGTTTTCACCATCAATTGGGTTAAATGTAAAATCATAAGTTGCTTCTATTAATCTCATTAATCCGAATCTTTTTATTTGGTTTGGGGTTATAGATGCCGAATTAATATCTAGGGTTTGTTGAGAAGTATCCAAATATTCATCTCTTGGGATTGTTCCTAAATATTTATCTTGTTTTAATTCACCTACTTTTTCTGGACTATGTGATTTTAAAATCAAAGAGTAATCAGTAAATACACTATCAGATAAAAACCCGATGTGATTATCTCTTCTCATAGATTCAGGTAAAATATCAGAAATTGAAAATAAGAAATAAGTTGGTGATTTTGGGTCAGATACTTGTAGCATATCTCTTATTTCTAATATAGAATTGTATCCGTGTCTTGGTAGATGGGGGCTTGCATCACCACTAGTTTCATCATAATGGAAAGAACCAACAGAAAAAGTATTGCTACCGGGTATTCCCGCTTTAGGTATCATATAGATTGGAGCCATTAAATCATCATCTTGTAAAAGAGAATTAGAACCTGTAGTAGCAGTATTTGTTTCAGCATAGAATTTCTCATAATCTCCGAAATTACTACCTAAAATACCAAAAGTTCCTCTTTCGTAGGGGGCTGGATATAAATTTTTAATCATTAAAGAGTTATGAACGTAATTTTTTGTATAATCTGTTCTTAATTCTTTAGTTAAAGACTCTTCAATAGTAATTCCACCCCTATTTCCGGGGTAAAATTTTACTAATTGGGCTACACCTTTAACTTTAGAAGAAGTATTTGAGTAATTTAAATTATGAGAACTTTCAATATAATTTATTTTTTTAATCGGATTTCTATTGAGCGTTCCAGATTTAAATCTATTTAAATTAGTATATTTGAAATATAACCCACCATAGGGAAAAAAGGTAAGAGGTACTGGAATTTTATAAGCATTAGAAATATTAGAGCCTTTTATTGAATCAATAGGAGCGATTATACCCCCAACAGGTAAACCTTGAGTGTTAATTAAATATAAGTGGTCTGTATTATTTTCACCTAACACCTGAATACTAGTGACTCCTGACATTGAATCTTGGATATTCCTATCCATTTCTATTACATAATAAACTACAGAAGTATCGGCTGTAGCATCTAAAATGTGAGTCTCAAAAAATCTTTTTCCTGTACCTAAATACACTCCAGAAGTATTGTAAATTGGACCTAATAACCTCTTTAAAGTGGCATCACTCATAGCAGAAGGTAAAAAACCAGTGATTCTATTACCTTTACAATAAGCATGAATTGTAGTTAAACTATCATCAGCAAAAACAGAATTACTAGTTTCATTAGGGTTTTGGTCTACTCTTCCTAAAATGACGGGGAAAGTTGGGGCTACTCTAATTGTAGTGCTAGCATCAGAATTAGGATTAAATGATACTATAGTATATTCTGATAAACTATTAGGGGAATAAGAGTTTACACCATCAAAGGAAGCACCACTTTCATCTCCCAATTTACAATAATATTTGGTTTCATTTTTATGAATAGAAGAAACATCATTTATGTAAAATCCTCTAGTTTTAGTATCTAACGATTTAAGTGAAGTGGAATTATTATTATATGATGTTCCTACTAAATCTTCACCAATAGCAGTATTTGCTGAACTAGTTCCATGTATTCCCATAGTTATACTATTACCAGAAGTAAATACTACTCCCTTACCCGATGCTCCTCTTAAATTACTAAATGTATTTTCAGCACCAACATCTGATGAAAGTGCTTTACCTAAAAACCAATTATTAGGATAACTTTCAGTACTAGTATTATCATAAGGTTTGATGTATAAAACAGGACCAGATTCAACATTGATTGTTATTTCAGCAGAAGCAGTTGCTGCTTGAGAAATAGTAATAGTATTAGCATCTGTTATACCTGTAATAGTAGTTCCTGAAGGTATTCCACTTCCACTAATATTCATTCCTACTTTTAATTCAGTAGTCGCATTTATTGCGATGCTATCTATAGTAGTATTACTATTAGTATCCGCTATAAAGGAACCCATTACTGTTAATGCGCCGGTTTTTAATTCTAAATTAGCAAGATTTTGCTTCGCACATTCCCCAAGGAATTTATTATCTGAAGTGAATAACCACCCATAATGAGTAGCTGTTCCTCCTCCAGTTGCAAACTCAAATTGTTTATCTCCAATATTAATAACTACATTTGGTGCTAATTTTGAGCCGCACTCTACTAAATTCATTACAGGACCTTGATTTGAATAAATATAATCTTCAGAATGAAGATAATTCTTGTTGACAACTGGACCTAATAATTTAGCCATTTTATCCATTCCTAAGAAAGTTAAAATTGGCTGTCTGTCTTGTGTTTCCGTATGAATTTCCTCTACTTCTCCTTCATGAACCGCCCTCTGAATTTTACATTGTCCTGAGAAGAAATCAAGATAATTACCAGCACCAGTAAACTGAGAATAAAGAACTTTATTTTCGTTCTGGAAATACACTACCCCGTTAGCCCTATCACCATAATCAATTAATAGTCTATCACCGGAATATTCTGCATCTCGTAATACCATCTCTAAATTATATATCCTCGCTCTAGTTTTAGATGTAGTAGTGTCATTTACTTTGTAAGTTGTAACAGCATGACTGACATCTAAATCTGTATATGTTAAATCTGTATCAATTTCAAAATCTACTATTAAATTCTGACAAACACTAGACCATCTTCTTCTATATGCTGTAGCGGCAGTATAATTTGCCTGTAAATTACCTGAAGCATAAGCACCTAAAGCGTTAACTGCTCTATAAGAACCAACAGTGATAGTTTGGGAACCGCCTGAAGGCGCAGTAATAGCAGATGGAATGTAAAAATAATCACCTAATTTGAATGATTCAAAAGTAGAACCATTCCTCAAAAGTGCTCTTAAATCTTGACCGTCTTTTAATTTAGTAACAGTTAGAGTACTACCACCACTACTACCCGCAAAACTTCCAAAAATAGCCGTGTCTTTTTCTTTAGTTATTTCAAGTTCAAATAAATCTTGATACACTTTGAAAGTGTCCTGTTCCTGAATTTTACTTGCTAAAATTTTCTTATGGTCTAACGCTTGAACTTTACATAAATTACCTACAGAGCCATACCCCTTTGATACACTTATATCTAAAACTGTATTTACTATGTTAGTCTTAGTTGGTGAAATTTCATAATGTAGATAACGAGTAGGCCCATTGAAATTACCACTAGCGGCGGCACCACCAGAAGCATATAACCCATTACTACTTCTTTCACCATTAACCATAAAGGAGTGAGAAGAAGTTAAAGAACTAGTGTAAGAAGTAACTTTACCTCTTCCTCCCCCATCCATAATATTATTATTATATCTATCACTATCATATAATACATCAATTAACTGTGCTTGAGTATTATAAGGTCCAGTATCAACAATCTCTCTTTCGAAATCACGCCTTGTTCTAAATAACAAAGAAGAATGAGTAGGAGTTCCCCCTATTTCTTTAGATTGATTTAATTGGTATTTAGTTCCAGCATTTAATACATTCTTTTCATCTAATCTACTATTATAGAAATAAGTTGTGGGTCTAGAAAATTCTGTATATTTTAAATGTCTATTCTCAGAAGTATCTTGTATTAAACCATAAGCAACTGCTACTGTTTTCGTATCAGTGGTTAATGGACCTTTAAAAATTCTAAATTTAGTGTTAACTTCAATCTCATTTTCCATCGCTGGCTCAAATTCAAAGGCATCTCCACTATCATCAAAAGATAATAATTTAGTTATTTTAGCAAGATGATGTTTCTTAGCGTCATCGGAATGGACTAAAACAAAATAATCATTAGTAGTAATATCCATATTGCCATTATGTTCGTAGCCTGTCTCTATTGTGGTACTACCAGACCCTAATTTTATACCAATGTTAGCGGCGTTTTCCTGCCTATAACAATGTATTCTATTTTCTCTTGTGGTACTAAGATTAGAAAAATGTAAAGTTATTGTATCTCCAGCGGTTGCATCATAAGGAGCATATACGTTCAATTGTTCATCTTCATCTTTAGTATTACTTACACCATTAACAGAAGCATCAGAAAGGTCAGCATCAAAAGTAAAGGTTTGATTAGCATTTGTGGCCGTTGTATCAGCACTTAAAGTAAAACAAGTAGCGTTGTTAATAGAAGCAATGGTTGCTCCTGCCGGTACTCCTGTCCCTGTTACACTCATACCTACAGCCAATCTTGAAGTTGAACCCATTGTAATGTGACGTACATTATTAGTAGAACCATCAGATAATCCAGAGGTATGATTAGTATTACAAGTATCATCTGTAAATGAATTATCTATACTTATTTCGTAAGAAGCAATACCTCCATTTGAAGGAGTAATTCCATTATCATAGAATACAGGATTTTTACTACTATTTGTATTACAATTAACTGGTGAAGAAGAAGCAAAGGTGTTAACTAATGTATCAGTTATTCTTACGCCAGAATTAAGAATATATTGCGTCATTGATTTTTCACCTCTTCAAACCTATAATACAGTAACGTGTCTCTCTTTCTTGGGGTTAAAGTGTAAAGAGTATCAAAGGTTTTTCTGGCTCCCTTTGTTATAGAAAAATCATGTAACTGGCCCATAAATTGAGTGTTTCTCGCTGTTAATCTATATGCATTTTCCCAAGGATTATGAGTAGATGGAATGTTATATTTATTCGCTAATTCCCCTTGAATAGTGTTCGCTTGAGTGTCAGTAAAATTAGCAGATTCTTTAATAATTATTACCGGCATATTAATTGTGGCCCCTGCTTCTGCTGATGGGTCATTAGTTTGACATCCAATTTGGTCCATATTTAGAGTGCCTAAACCAGTAACATCTAATGTTTCGATTAAATTTCCATTATTATACAAATAAGCATCATTACCAGTTTTCTTTATTCTAATAATAACATAGTTAGAATCATCAGCAATTATTTCATTTGTACTTATTTTATTAGAACTATGAGGATGAGCGTATTCTCTAAAACCTATTTTTTTACCAGAAAATAAGATTACATCATTCGCTGAACCAGATATATCACCACCTAATATAATCATATCAGAAGCAGTATATTTTGTAATGAGTATAATATCAAAATTAGTCCCTAAATTAAATTGGGGATTACTACCATTAAAAACTAATAATCCAGCATCATTAAAATCAATAGTTGGATTACCATTTATTAAATTATTAAAATCTAATAATGGTATATCTGAACCATCTGAGGTTGCTTGTATAAGTGTGCCACCAGCACTACCTGAATTATTTATTCCTGCGAAAGTACCGTGAGCCTGTGTAAGTGGGCTTTCCCCTGAAGAATTATAACCGTCAGTATCAACCCACCAATCTGCATCTGTTTTTGTTACTGTTTGAGCAAGAGAAGCGTCTTGTCCAATATACGAATCAACTTGACCCCAATCAAATGTATCAGGATTAGCGTGAGTGTCTATTTGTGCTCTAATTCCATTAATGTAAATAGCCATATCACCAGTTGATTTATCAAAAGTAGCAGCGATGTGAAATATAGATTCAGCATATATTGCTTGTTTAGGTGCTTCAGTATAGACATTGCCAGAAACCCCACTATCAGGGATGTCCGCTGAAAAATTAATCGTAGTTGATGATAAACTAGAAACAGTTCCAATTAACACTCCAGCACTTGTGTATAATTTTTGATTAACAGCAACATATTCTTCCGCAATATCACCAACTGTAATTGCGGCATCAGCCGTACCACTTATGGCTAATTTAGTACTACCATCGTTAGTCACAGGAATATATTTCAATTCATCATTTGTAGCCGTATATACCCCATCTGTTATGTTATAATATCCAGTAGTTCTTGGTGAAATTAAGGCAGAACTTTCTATTGTTTTTGTGCTACCAGTTGTTATTACTTTGAATACTATTTTGTAATCTGCTGGTTGATTATGATTAGTAGCAGCAGTAGTATTTTGTAAATATAACTGTACTTTAGAATTGGAGAATAACATCATTTTATGAGTACGCCTATCACTATAAGTAATGTAATTATAATCTTGATAGTTAGCAGGAGTACCGCTATCTTTAGTATATTGGTCTAAAGAAGGCATAACTTTCTTAGAAGAAACAGCAGCAGCATAATTAGTAGTTAATGTAGATTTATTTCTTTCTTCCCCATATCCATTCACATCATATGGTGTAATTACAGTTTCAATAGTAAAGGAATCATCGTGGTCCCAAAACCCTCTTACTTGAGAATCAAATGGAATTTTAATATAACCATTAGACATAACTGGAAACACAAGACCGTGTTTCTTTCCAACATAGGCTGTTAATGTCATTAACCTACCACCGTTGCTATTTCAAATTCTAAACTAAATTCAACAAAAGGGCTACCCCCTACTATAGTTGTAGAAAATGATTTAACAACTCCAGATAAACCACCACTGGTTGAATCTTCGGGAAATTGAGAACCCAGTGTTGCGTTTAACAAATTACCAGAATTATCTGCTTCTCTTGTTTTCCAAGTAAAAGGAATATCTACTTCATCAGGAGAACTTCTTTGCACATAAATAGCAGCAGCACCAGACGAGGTATCATTTTCAGAAACCTTTGAAGGATAAAGAATAGTTAACTCATCTAAATTCTGGTCTTTTTGTAATGCTGAAGAATCAACAAAAGAATGAATTAATTGAGCAACTTCAATAGCACCCATAGTAACAGAAGCGGTATGGGTTTTATTGATTATCTGTTCTGTAATAACACCACTTAGAGAAACACT
>TARA_R100000700_G_scaffold41050_2_pt1 | contig 30722 bp, 37 predicted proteins | sample TARA_R100000700 | Tara Oceans TARA_R100000700 (sample SAMEA2622810) | marine metagenome | biome: marine biome (ENVO:00000447); feature: marine epipelagic mixed layer (ENVO:xxxxxxxxx); material: "saline water (ENVO:00002010), including plankton (ENVO:xxxxxxxx)" | depth 120 m | reverse complement strand
ATCCTGTATGGGTAGCAGCAAGACTTTCACTGAGAGCTTGACTTGGAGTCGAGCCAGATGTGTTTACTGTTACCGTATACGGAACCGGTATTGTTACTGGGCAATTTTTCGATTCAGTTGGCATTAGTATTCTATAACAGCTGCTGATTTAGTGGTTGTTTGAATTTTAATTTTATTCTTAAAGCTTTGTTCGTTTTCAATATAAGGTATTTGATACGGCTTTAATTGACATCTTGTATCAAATATTTTTACATCTTTACCGTTGTGTACAGGGTTAAATATACCAAAACTTAAACCTGGGGAACTTACATTAATATCAGTACGTAACGTCTGAAAGCCTATTATACCATCAATCTTTTCTATTTCATTGTTTAAATATCTTGCATCAATAGTATCTCCCAATTTTAAGTTTTTAATATAATTTGTAATAGCATTAAAAACTTTCGCTTTAAGCTCCTCTTCGTTAATTAAAAGCTTTTCATCTCTTGTAATAACTAATTCTGTAAAATCTTTATATATTACTCTACTTGGTTCGTTAGAGAGTTTATATGAGAGATCTAAGTTCATATAAACTGGATCTATAAATGCGATTTCGCTGTTTAATAATTTGTAATCTTCTATTTCTTTAATTATTTTTTCTTTCAGCGCAGGAGACAGATAATTTGATCTTGTAACAACTGATTTATTTTTTCTTAACTTAGGTACAATAACAAAATAAATGTTATTAGTATCAGCACTATCAGCATAAAAATATTGATTGAATAGTGCGTTAGCTTCTTGAGAGTAATCAGTTAAACCTAATTCGTCATTTATATATTTTAAATAATTGTTTACATAATCACTATTGTTAAGTACAGCGATATCATAAATTAAATTCTTATAATTGCGTTCAAGAAAAGATTTATAATCTGCTTTTGTTGATAATTTATATTCACTGCTGAAAAATTTTGGAGCATTTTGTTTTATTTCCTGTACAGTTTCTTCTGTACCAAATTCTGTACTATCCTCAGTATTAGATAATTGTACATCAACTGACTCTTCAATAGTAAGATAGTTTAATGACGTATCTTTAACATCGTTAAGTATTTGATTGTATTGAGTAGTATTGTATATGTTTAATGTACTATCTAAAAATGCATTCTTAGTTACTTTACCTTCTACACCAGAAGAACTTAAATAGTATATCGCAATTTGATCTCCTAGATTTAATTTCTTTCCATTTACCCCATTACCGAATTTTAACTCATAGTTTTTATTTTCATTATATCTAACTTCAAAATTTCTTTCATTTGGTTTAGACAAAAACAAGCTTGGTTTACGATCCCATTTATACCACTTATTATTAGAGTTAACTTCTTTTACATAAACATGTATGTTAAAGTGGTCTATAATTACATCTTGACCTGGTAATAAATTAACAGTTTCAAATTCCTCACCGATTGGGTTAACTATTGGATATTCTTGTATTGTACCTTCATACATTAACTGGCTTCCAGAAGCAGATATTGTCTCTACGTTAGATGTAACTTTCTCAAAAGTAAAGTCATCAACAAATGTAAATGTTTTACCTTGTGAGCTTGAAAAAGAGAATCTCGGTAGTGTATAATACCCTACAGATAGGTTCGCTGTAGTTTTAATATTAATTGGTAAAATACTTGATTGTTTACCTAAAGGTTTGTAGTTAAGTAACTTTGTTATTCTATTTACATTTTCAAATAACTCTGCATCATTAAAATTACTTTCAGCGCTTGTCTGGTTTAAGTAGTATAGTAATGTATGATAAGAGTATGCGATAATATCGATAATAGCAGAGATGTTACTACCTTCAAAATTTTGATCTGTGAAGTTGATTGTGTTATCGTTGTTAATGCGTTCAATAATTAAATCTCGCATGCTTTGAGCGTCGAAACTCGCATACGCATTAACTGGTAAATTAAACTCTGTATATTTTGCCATTTTAGTAATCTATTCCTTTGTCTGTGAGTACTCCTTTAAATTCAGTTACTTCATCATTTAAAGACGGTATTGCAATATTTATTGTTATATCATATTGATTCTCGTTTGGTAAAGCAGTAATATCTACTCCATTTACTACTATTCTAGGTTCGTATACTGCTAACTGTTCATGTATAGTAGTACCTATAATATCAGCATTTTCTTTTGTAATATTATCAAACAAATATTGCTCTAGGTCTAACCCAAAATTAGGGTTAAGTATTTTTTGACCTTGTTTAGTATTAAAAATATTTTTTATTGAATTATGAATTGCTTTTGTATCATAATTTAATTTTAAATCTTGCGGATTTTTAGAAGCTCCTACAGGCTTATTTGGCAAAAAGCTATTTAGTTCAAGATCTAAGCTGACATCAGCATATGTAAACGATCTATAGCTATCTTTATTTTTAACATTTTTGAGTGTGTCAAGATTAATTGCCATGTATAATTATTTAATTAAAAAATGCTTAAAACAATAAATAATTTAAATGAGTAAATTCGATAACATATTTGAGGCTCAAATCGAACGGTTTGTAAAATCTGGCCCTATTGCAGGAGATTATGTTAAGTTCGCTAGTAATCTTAAATCTTCAGAGTGGTATGGTGGTTTAGATGAAGCTCGTAAAGCTTACGTCGATGAAATTGCCACTATAAGCGAACAAGGCAAACCTTTAATGCTCTCTACTATTAAGAAAGCGGTGTATGAGACAGAAACTACAGATACAGATAAGCAATTAGCAGATATTGCTGTAGAAATCACACCAGGGTTCTATGCTCAAAAACTTACAGTCCCGTTAGAACTATTAGAATTTGCTATTTCGGCTGCGGATGCGAGAGGTACTCAAAAAGATCCGACTAATGATCAAGAAAATCCAACATCTTTAACTCCCGAAGAAGCAGAAGATAAAGACATTGATGTAGGTCAACAAACTAAAATCCCTAACGGAGACTATAAGCTGACCACTGCGAAATACCTAAATGCTTAGATCTAAGATACAAGAATAAAAGTTTATCTCTTGATCTATACATTGGCTATTTTGATAAAAGTATCTAGAGACTGTAATTAAACAGTCTCTTTTTTTCTCTTCTGATATATTAATATTGTACAGATAATCGAACAAATGCTTAAACAACTCATCATAATCGTTATTAAATAACTCTTCATTACTAATGATATGCTTTCTAATAACTGTATATTTCTTTTGTTTAATTAAATCAATTAAACCATCAAAGAAACCTTCTGAATCAAAATTAAAATCTGCATTACCGTCAGACAAATGATATTTTTGTAGATTATTAATACCTTTACGAAAGTCAGGATAACAATTATCCACAACAGACATAAAGTCTTCTTTTTTAATTGATACGTTTTCTTCCTTTACAATAGAAATAAGTTTCGTGATATAATCATTCTTATCATATTTTATATCAATAGTTTGACATCTACTTTGTAAGGCAGGAATAATCTTATGTTTATAATTAGCAGTAAGAACAAATCTTGTTAGATCATGATACTCTTCCATCGAGTTACGGAGAGCTTTTTGTGCATCAATAGATAAACCATCACACTCATCTAAAATTATTACTTTTATATCACCAAATAAACTTTTAGTTTGCGCGAAGTTAAGTACTTTTGTTCTTATAGTATCAATACCATTTTCATCAGATGCATTTATATATAAGTATTGACATTTAAGAATATCATTAACTATGACTTTTGCGAGAGTAGTCTTACCAATACCAGGTTGCCCTACAAATATCAAATTAGGTACAGACTTCTCTTCTTGTACGCTTTTAAAATAAGTGAGTGTGCTTTTATTTAGAACTACATCATCTAAAGATGCAGGTCTATATTTCTCACACCAGATATCAGATATTTCCATTACGCTTTATCAGTAGAGCCAAAACCTGCATCTCCACGATCTGCTTCAGTAACTTCTTCTGCCCAACTAACATTTGCAGTTATATGAGGATATAAAACTAACTGAGCAATCTTTGTACCTTTAATTAATGTTACATTAGTATCGCTAAAATTATATAGCTTAACACCTAAGTCTCCTCTATAACCGTTATCAATAATACCTAAATGAGGTTGTATGTTGTGTTTAAAGCCTAAACCACTACGAGGTTCTACTCGAAACCACCAACCCGGTTCTAAGTAACCTAGAGTTACTCCTACCGGGACAACTACAGAGCCTCTACCCGGGACGACTACTTCTTCCACACTAGTTAAATCATAACCCGAATCACTCGCGTGCGCCCGATAAGGCAATACTGCGTCTTCATGCGTTTTAACAAACTCCATTTTTACGTTACTCATACGACTAATATAGTGTAAATAAACAATTATTCAAGTAAATAATTTTATGGATGATTTTAATCCGGACGATTTAATATCTCAGCTAAAAGCTATCCCTACAGATAGTAAACAAATTACACGTGCAGTTCAAGATCGACCTGAAATCGAAAAGGAAGAAATTGAAAATTTTGTAATACAAAACTCTGCAAAGTTAATACAAGATAGTTTAGAGTTAATTGATAACATGAAAGAAGTAGTTCATCATATGCCAGAGGCTGAAAATATGTCAGCTTTATCTGAACTAGTAAAGGCATCTACAGGGGCAATCGATACTTTAAATAAAATAGTTTTACAAGATAAAAAATCTAATACTACTATAAAAGCGAAACAAATGGATATTGAGTCTAGAAAAGAATTGCAAAATTCTGACCAACAACACGCTTTAACAATGAGTAGAGAAGAGGTAATAGCAAAATTATTAAACTCTAAAGATGCTATTGATGTAGATGCTGAAGTTAAAGAACCAGAAAAAATTACCTAAGCACGTCTATACTAAACATCCGCTGTAACGTTTGAATTTTATTTGTTAGTATATCGACTTCTTCCATTGAGTTTTCTACAACGGTTTCTATCACTGTAGGAACAGTCTTTTGTTTGTCATTTAAATTGTTAGTAGATAACCATTTTAAAAGTTTAGCCGTGCCTCCGAGAGTTGTGTTTATATTCTCATTTATTTCGGACTGATTTTCAATTAATCGTTTATAATGTACGTGATCGGTTGCTAAGTTTTCTCTATGAGCTAATTCAGGATTAGCTTCTATAGGTGTAATCTCTGGTGATCTAAACATAGATTGCATATTTCGTTTAAATATAGCATCTGCGCGCTTACTTAAACCAATTACATTTTTCTTATAATCAAAATCAATCTTATCATCTATAATACTATTATAAGGAAATGGTCCGTCAACACCTTCATCTCCTGTGTTTTCGTCTGCATAGTGGGTATACCTACTTTGAGGGTATAGGTGTTGATAAAACAAAAACCCAATACTTTCTGAAACTTCTTGTAAGATAGTATCTTCTACATTCATTCTTTCTACGAGAAGATCTTTTACTTTCTGATGGGATCTTTTATATGCGTTTAACCACCAATTTAAAAATTCACCATTTTTATCTCCCTCTTCTATACTAAAACTATTTGATACAGAATTGATTTTGTTTTGCACATTTTCAGTATCATTTTCTGTTAATGGTATAATAGTACCTTCGGTTGTTTCAGTAACCAAATTACCGGATGAATCTATATATGTAAATGGGTTACCTGCTTTATCAAGTTTGATAGTTTGATTAGGGGGTACGTTCGCGTCTATTTTTTTTAAGTACGTTATAGCTTTTGGATTCTTTGCAAATTTTGTAAGGTCTATATTTTCACCTGCTATTAATTCCCAAAAATCTGCTTCAGCTGTTATCGGGTCGCACTCGTATTTTAAACTTTCATAATATTGAGCAAGAGCTACGAAATTAATATATGCGTCAACCACTTTATTATAATTTGTTGATGCAATATGAAAATCAACAGATGTAGCCAAAGTATTAGCAACTAATTCTGGTACTCCTGTTTTCGACGGAACTAAACTCATTCTACAATATCCTTATCTACTTTACTACAAATAATTTTGCTTTGAAATAATCCTTCTTGTATAGAAGTTACATTTTCTAACACAAACCAAAAGCCTGGTAAATTCTTTAGATAACTATTTACTTGCAAACCTGCTAATTCTATACCTACAAATTTTGCACCAGCTATATTTAAGTTACCAGGTATATTAAAAGAAATCTTATCGCTTACATCAAGTATTTTTTGCTGTAAAATAGCCTTACCATACGCATCACTACTATCATTTTTTGATTCTTGATTAAAAAATAATTTCTTATTCGGTTTAGTAAACTCTGCTTTTTCAACATTAGCTTCTTTTTTATTTGCATCAGGTAATGTGTCAACATAAGTTGTAAAGTCTTTTGTTACTGTATGTACGCTACCTTTTGAATTAAACAATTTAAACGCTTTATCTCCTATATTATAAGATACTATTGAATGATCAACAATAACATTCGCCGCTGTATCAGGTTGTTTGTTTATAATATCTACGTTTGATATATGTAACGGTATTAGAATGTCTTTATTTTTAAATAAATCATTAGCCTGTCTACGAGAGTACTCATACCTATTATCATCTGTTTCTAATCGTAAACCAGCTGCGAAATTTTCTTTATAAAATATACTTTTGTTATTTGTGAGTTTTGATGCAGATTTAAATATATTAGTAAGAGAGTTTAACCTAAATGACCCACCTATTAATCTTAATATACCTAAGTCGTTATGATCTTTAGATATATATTTTGATAACAAATTACCTAACGCTACTACAGGTGGTTCATTATTAGGTAATGTATATTCTATACGAGAAGAACTTTCATCCCAATTAACTCTATTTTGATATTGATCGAGTTCTATTAAATGAGTGTTTTTATATTTGCTTTGTGAACTATGTTTTCTATTACAAAACTTTAACAGCAATGCCGCAATAGCGTCGCTTACTGGAATAGTCTTTTCATCAGGACCTAATTTAGTTACATATTGCTTTCTTGGAGAAATATAATCATTAGTAGACCATGGAGCTCGGGTAAGTAATAAACTTGCATATTCTATATCTGCGAAATAATAATTTAAATATTTGTTCGATGCGTCACTACTTATTTCTAAATTCTGACTAACGAAAATTTTATTTAGTATTTCAACTCGTTTACATCTAGTATGAGCAGCTTGTTGTTCAATTATAATATGTATATACTCACCACCTGAACCTAATCTTTTATACTCAAGACCAGTGTTCTTTCCTATTCTGTTTAAGAAATTATTTTGTTCATTGTTGTTTATTAACTGTAACCTACCAATGATAAATGGAGATTTATATGAAGACTCGAATACAAGTTTATCAAATTCTAATCTATTTATATGTTTTAGTTGACCTTCTGAATTAACAAAATTAATAGAAATAAAATAATTACTACCTCCTGCAGTAATTTGAAATGTATTTCTTGAAGTACTAAGCTCCTTTATATTGCTTACCGCCGGCTTCATTATGTCAACTGTTTGTTTATTTCAATTAATACTCTACTTACATATGTAGGTTTTATTACTTTATAAATTTCTCCTAACTTAGGATTATCTATTGGGTTACGAACTTTATTTAAACTACAAATTAACCACCATAGATTTTGATCACCATATACTTGATTAGCAAATGTAGTCCATGGCATTTTTGTCGTTACTCTCACCTCAGTAAAAAGCTCAGAATCGAGTTCGTCTGGGAAGTTAACTTTCTTACTTATATTATAAAAGAAATACTTATCGTCTTTTGCGAGCCTAAAGATATTTTCATATCTCGTCTCATCTAACGACCGTAATTCTTTTATATTATCTTGCGTTTTATATAAATCTTCAATCATTTTCAAGGATTAGGGTTGTTCCATGCTCTTGGATTCCAAGAATTTAAAAAGTCAAAAGCTGGTGGATCTTGTTGTGGTCCAACTAATTCATCAGGAAGTGGAGCTGGGCCAGCTGTAGGATCTTGTTGTGCTTGTGCTGGCTTAGAATCTGCAACATAACTTTGGACAGGATTGTTAATACTGTCATACATAAGATTTTTTGTCTCTGGTGTTAAGCTCTTCAGAGTTAACTGTACATTATAACCTTCCGGTATAATTACTTCAGACATTGGCTCTCCCGCACCAACAATCATTTTAATTGGTCTTCTTGCTCCTATAAACTCAACACTAATATTCGCTAAGTAACTCCATCTATAACTAAACACTCCAGGCACGGATGCTTGATATATAACTGGCGGTGTAAGAGATGTTCTATTAATTCTATTAGGTAAGTTTTGATATAACAACAAGTAAATAAATCTATAATGTTTTAACGCATCAGACTGATTATCTATACGTGTATTGTCAAGAAAGAAATTAACGTTATGACTTGGACCATCATCAGGGTATGTAAATGTTTTAGCAAAATCAATACCTACTCCTGTTGAATAAGCACTCGCTAAACTTTGTAGTTGTTGTAACGGTTTAGTTGTTATAGCGCCTTTAAGAGCTGAATCATCTGTTCCCCAGGAATTAGCAATTGACTTTACCTGATTATCTAAATATGGCAATCTGTAAATAAAGTTCGTTTGTTTTACCCCATATAATCTTTCATAATCTTTTAAGTAAGCTGGAAAATTAAATTGTTGTGCACCTGTTATAGTGCTGTTAAAATTCCTGAGAGCGTCTCCTAAAGCTTTTGTACCTTCATCAACATTGTTAACAAAACCTTTAAACACTGCACCTACATCTAACGGACCATCACCTATTAAATTAGCTAAATCATTTGCTAGATTAGTTACTCCTGTACCTTGATCATTTGATAATGTATCAAATAATAATTGTAAGTTTGTATAAAATGCCGGTACTACAACTTGTAATTCTCTTAATGTTAAGACTGGCACACCTTTTCGCGCACGTGTATTACTTTTAGTTTTAGTCCATCTAAAGTCTTTTGCCACATTTATATCTCCAATTTTACCTAATGGAGCTGGAATACGAGCAGCAGTAGCTGAAAACTGACCTTGATTGTATGCTTTTTGAACAGGTTCGATACCCGACGACGCGGAGCTAGCGCCTCCAACATTAGGGCATGTTGGTTCAATAAATTTGAACAAATAGTTTGAAACTGCTTTTTGTATACCAATCATCGTTTAATTATTTAATTGTCTTTACCACTGTACTTATCAGATTGAGGTGCTGGTTCTTGTGTTATATTAATTGTAGGTCCTCCAATCATCTGAACAGCGGGCCCGGGAGCTTTATCAGCTCCTTGATAGTATGGGTTAGACGGATCATTAAATTGTCTTAATTTTTCTAATTGATTAATTTCATTTTGATCTAATTTCTCATTAGCGTCTAGCTTTTGTATTAAATCCATCATTTCTTGCTGTTCCGCCTTTTGTAGATTTATTTCATTTTGCCGGCTGATCTCCTCTTTCTGTTTGGCCTTTTCTGGGTTGAGAACTTTATCTCCACCTAGCATGTTATAGATATCTGCGTGCATCCTAGCTATCATACTATACGGTAATTTTTGCAAATCAGCTTTAGTAATTGGTTCTCCAGTATTAGACGTCCATTTTACTATATCATTTATTTTATTATTTTTAATCTCTACTGCTTTTTTCCAATTTTCATACTCCTTTAACTCTGCAGCAGTTGGTTGTATAGTAGTACCCATACCACCTGGAGCATATGACCCTACATACCTAGCTTTAGGTTTAGTCATTTTTTTATCAGCAAGATCAGTTTTATAATCTCCTGCAGCCCATTCAGCTAGATTTTCCCCCATCATAGCACTAAAGTATGCTGGACTGCTTATTGCTGTTATTGCTTTCCAAACTGGACTACTTTCATCGAACTGCTTTCTATATGCTTCTAGTTTTTCTCCACCACCAGAAGACATTATATCGATTGCATCAGAAACAGTAAGTCCTGCTTCAAGTAATATCCCTATAGGGCCGAGAGCTTTTGACATACCTCGTAAACCTGTTTTTACACCCGCTTTAGCTGCCTTACCAGTTTTTTTAGCCGCCTCAACTACCTTCTTAGTATTTGAAACTTTTGGAGCTGCTGTTTTAGATGGTCCTCCGGGTGTTAATTTTTTAGGTCGTTGCTTTATAGCATCGTCAATATTTTGCGTACCACCTCTTGTTTCGATCATCTTTCCCTTTGGAGAATCTACATCGATTTTTTTTCCTGTACTCGACTCAACTTGAAGTTTGCCTTTTGCATCCCTACTATACACAAGTGGTTTTTTAGTAGGGGTTTTAGCTTTTGGGGTAGTAGGTTTAGGAGTAGGTTTAGGAGTAGTAGGGGCTTTTCCAGGGAAAAATCTTTTTCTTATTTGATTAAGTTTGTATGCTCCATAAGCACCAACAGGTCCGAAAAATCTTGGATCAGAAACTATATTTCCCAATTGCCCAAAAATCTTATCAAGGCCTTTAGTAAGAGAATCTCCAAATATACCTGTTAACCCTACTAATCCTGGTAATACCCAACCATCAATTTTTTCAGCTAAAGTACTAGCAGGAGCCTTAATTGATTTTTTTATTAACTCTTTTCGTTTTTCTTTTCGAAAGTTTTTATCTGCATCTACTGTAGTACCAGATAATCTCTTTTTTCCACCTTTATCAGCATCTTTAGTTGTACCTGTTAGTTTTTCTTTTTTAGTAGACTTCTTTGACTTCTTTGGTGTATCTTTTTTTACAAGGCTATCGATTTTTTTTATTAATAGGCTCGTCTCAGTTAATTGCTCTTTTGAATTATCTTGAATTTGCTGCAGAGCTGCTAAGCTATCTTTACGGTATACTTCCGTAGTATCTTTCGAAGGTATACCCATCGGGTTGGGATTCCGCTGCAACTGTTGTAGCAGGTTCATAGCATCGTTCGGCATATGTAATTATTTAATTACAAATCAATAAAGAACGAAAAATCTGCTTCTAATGTTCTGAGGTCAGATATCTTATCTAATGTAGAATTTACACTATCTGAAAGCTTTTGTAAGGCTGGTAAGTCAAATAACAGATATATTTGATATAATTCTTCTACCGTAATATCAGTTGTTTTGTGCTCAGTACTATTAAAGGTAATAGATTCTACAAACCTAAAATTATCAAAAAATGATAAATCAATATTATCTTTTTCTTCCTTAGTAAGGAGATATTCTAACAATAAATTTTCTGTTGCAACACTTGGCTGTTGTAACTTTATAGTTACGTCGATATCATTTATTAATACAGTATTAGTATTATCAAAATTTATATTTTTAAATTCAGGTATGTTATCTTCTTTTGCTTCACTAAACTCCTGTACCCATTTGTTTAATACAAATAACTTATCGAGATATTTTATCTCTGGATATATACTTAACAGGTAGTTATTAACAAATTGTATATACTTTAGACCAAGAGTTGTCGGATCATTATCTTCGTCAAAATGCGCAAGTAAACTACGTTGAAAATCTACATTTAATCTTTGTATAGATACATTTTTACCACTTGGTAAAGTAGTTTCCATAACGCACAATTTCTTAAAATTATTGAGAAGCTCGCTCATCTTTAGTCATTTTGTTCATTACCTTAACATAATCTTTGTATTGATTATATGTAATGTCATTAAAATCTGCTCTTGTAAAATTAAAGTTTTTTATAAGGAATACTTGGTCTCTTAATAATGCTTCATAGCTGTAAACAAAAGCAAAGTATATTATATTAATAATTATCTGTTGATTGTATATAAATCTACTATTATAATTTTCATTTATATAGTAAACGTATGTATCGTTTAGTTTCTGTATAAATGGTGAGGTGTGTTTTTTAATTTTGCGTATAAATGAAAGTGGTATATGTTTATAATCCTTTTCAGTTATTTTTTCCCCGTCTATTTCTTTTAAAAACGAACCTGTATTATAGTTATCCATATCTGGATATCCTATTGTTACATTATGTCCGTCAACAATATGAGTAGAAATAGAATCAGTAGGGAGATTTTTGAGGAAGTTTTCTTTATATATGATAAGCTCTCTATCTTTATAATTTAGATTAATAGAGTCAGTTTCTGTAATATACTTTAAAGATTTGACTTTGTTAAGAAATTTAATTAACCCTTTTTCATTTATTTTATTTTGTACGTACTGTAATAATTCGTCGTACATTTTATTTGTATGAAGAAAAGATATTTGAATTAAATCATTATAACTTATCATGTATATGGAGTAATTACATCGTAACGTGAAAATCTCCATGTTACAGTAACTGATCCAATATCTATATCACCATTATATTCTGCGACATTTGCTGTCTTTATGTTATATGGTATACAATCTTTGTACTTATAAATTTTACGTACAACAGGGCTATCATCTCCCGGATTACCGAATAGAATAGAACTAAAAGAAGACTTACGAGTTGAAACTTGTTGTTTAGAAATGAAGTATACATCTACATCTGTCGTTAATACAGGGTTCTCCATGTTACCATACACACTATACATTTGAATCCATGGTCTAAATAAACCGTCGATTATACTAATGTTAGTTTCTTGAAATTGTATATCTAGATCATTATCAGGATATTCTTTTTCATCCATAAACGGACCAACAGGTAGAAAACCAGGAGCTCCTCCTGCTTTACGATTACCTACTCTATTAGTTTCGCTTGTTAAGTTTACTCCTGTGGAGAGAAACATATACCCATCAAAGAATTTTTTGAATACTTCTTTATTCTTGTTGAGACCAATATTGTTATTATACGGTCTAATACCTAGCTCCTTTATACTATCTTCAGTAACAGCAGCAGGGTAATTCTTTATATTTACAAGGAAATAATTAGTAGCAGCAGGAAATGTGGCGAAGTCCTGTAATAATTCAAAGAATGACTGTCTCAGATTTTTCGCATCTGAGGATTGTAGTGCGACATCCATTTGAATTATTTAGGTTCAGCCTCCTATCGCAGCACCAGCTAACTTACCAATAGCATTAACTGCCGCGTTGAGCTCATTGTCTCTCCTAAAGAACTGATATGCTAATGTGATAGTAACTGTTGCAACTTCTCCATCACCAGACATAGAGTAACTAATGTTACCGCAATCTGTTGGAAAAACTCCGCGTAATTTGTAAGTGCGGATTGGCTCAAGTTTAGTATCTAATTGAACCAATGTAATAGTACTATTATCATGTAACAAACCATCTCCTACAGACGTTTCATCGTTAAACGTTTCTGTGATCCAATTTTCCATTGCAATGCGTGTTTGTGTAGTTGCATCGCAATAAAAATCGATTGTAAACGAGTCACTGTCTGTATAAGAGACTGTACCAGGGATACGGAAAGTAAAACCATTGTAAGGGACTTCTTTCGTGGCGATCGTTTTACCAGGCAGAGTAGCGGCAGTTGCATAGACTAAATCGTCTTCTGTAAAAACCGGTACTCCCTTGTTAGAGACATCTAATACACGAAATTGGAAATCCCGTGCAAAGTCTCTAGTTTGAGCTACTTTGTAAAAGTCCTTAATAGTTTGTTTTATATCTGCCATGACGTTATAATTATTTAATGTTTCTATCTATTATTGGCCTGCTATCTCTTCAAAATTAACATCAGTGTTCACTGCGTAGAAGTTAACTAATATAAATTCCGCAGCACGTACTGGCTTCAAGTAGATGTCTACTCTCAACTCATTTTGATCAATAACACTACCAGGGTTATTCCTATCATCACAAACAATAAGGTAATCAAAAACACCTTCTGTTTGTTTTGCGTTTTCAAATATAGGCGTTAAAGTATTAACAACCTTATTTCTTGTTAAGAACGTATTTGGTTCAAATACGAAATACTTCAATGTTTGTCTTGTTCTCTTCTCGAGATCCAAGAACGTACGACGTACATTAACTCTGTCAAATGCAGTTGGTTTCTTTTGTAAGGTCTTTTGACCAAATACAATTGTACCTTCTGCAGGGAATTGAGTAATTGGATTAATTGCAATCCTATACAATTGATCTCTTTGACGCTGTGTCGGATTTAATGCAATATCATTAATACCTGTTACAACTCCTCTGTTGAAACCAGCTGGTGCAAACCAAGGAGCAAAATTAGCATCTGTCTGAGCGTACATTTTAGCAGCTACACCAGAGAATGGAATCCATACTTGCTTACCGCTAATACCGTCATAGACTTTAGCCCAGTTAGCATACACAGTAGCAAAGTTACTATTAGTATTACCGAACTGATGGCGTAACGGCCAATAAACGTGTTTGCTAAAGAACTTATTCTTATCATCAAGCACCTTCTGATCAGCACCTTGAACCAACAATGGTCTGAAAACATCAGCAATAAAGATATGATCTTTTCTTGTTTGACGAGCAAAGGTTTCAAACCTATTGAAAATAGTTGTATAATTATCTCTATAATTTCTAGTAGCTGTATCAGTTATGTTTTCGTTTGTAGTAAAGAAACCATCGACGTTTACATATGCTGTATCATCAAATGTTCCTCCACTCGCAATAGAATGTACTGTACCTAATCCAGCTTCGATCGCTACATCAATATTAAACAAATCAACATTAGAAGCAATGTTAAATATTCTATCTAACTTATTAGGAATACTACCGATGTTTTTATCTGTAGTGGTGTTATTTTTATTTTGATAATTACCTAATGGGAATAAACCCTGGGTTGAGGAATAATTAGCCGATAACGGGAACACATTTGAAGAACTAGTATCTAATGTTACATCTTGTAACCAACCTTCTGCAATCGCTGCATTACCAGGAAATCCTGTTGATGTAGCTGTACGAGTTGTGCGAACAAATTTTGTAGGAGCATCTCCGATATTTGATTGCCAATCACCAGCATGTTTACTAATGTGTGGATTAACAAGTACTTTAACATTAGGTGAATTATCTTCTACATCTCCAATAAAGAATGATGTTTTATTACCACCGTTTTCACTTTGTACTGATCTGTATTCATTTAATGAACCAGTATAACCTTCAGCTAAGAAGTTTGTTAATTCAAGATCGCTATTTGCAAATGGTGTGTTACGTATCTTATAAACACCAATATTAATTGTATCAATAAATGCTGCACCATCAATATCAAATTTACTTAACCGCTCTAATGAATGACTCACAGTGTCTTTATTTTGGTCGTTAGCAGAACTACCGGCACTTAATTCAAACCCAAGTCGATTACTTGGTATAGTTGGAAAGTCTGTCGCAGAAACAGAACCAGTTGAAGTTACTGTATAAATTTGTTGTACAGAATCATAAGCAGTTGCTTCGTTAATATTAACGTTATCAGTTACACCAACATAGTAACCTTCATATTCATTATTAATTTTTGACCCACCTGTATTAAGAACAATAATACCGGCGCGCGCTAAACCAGTCGCATCTTGAGTTCCAGGAATACCGGCATCTGACCAGGAAATATTCTCCTGAAGTACATCATTATACTCTGAATCAGTAAGTTCAAGCTGATAAGGATTACCTATAACATAATAACCAGCTCCACTTAAACTACTATATATACCGTCACTATCATTATCATTTGTAAAAATTTCACCACGAATAACTGTTTCTGCAGAAAGAGACGCTATTTCAGAACTACCATCAGCACCAAGGCTAAATAAGAGTTCACTGTTATTGGATGCCTGATCATCAGATAACATCGACCCTGATATTGATCTATAAATTGTTCTACCGTTACTGTCTTTCGACACAACTTCAATATAATGTTTATCAGTACCACTTGCAGCTGCAGCAAAAGATGTTCTCCAGGCAGTTGTACGAGCACCTTCATTATCACCGTTTAAGTTCAAAGAAATTTTAGCATATTCCCCATCCGCCGCGTCAGTATCAACCGAAACTGCAGAGAAGCTCGCTGTATTAAGTGGAGCAACTGGATATACTAATGCTGATTTCTTTTTCCCGTCAGTACCAGTAGTTGTACCATATGGTAATCTTGAGACATAAACATTGGCGTCGCTGTTAAAGACTTGGCGAGCAGAATGATAAAAATATCTCTCAGCGGCTGTGGTTGGTTTTCCGTAAATTTCTTCGAATTCAGAAAAGCTGCCTACATTAAAAATTTCATCTGTAGGTCCTTGATTAGAGAAACCAGCGATAAATACACTTGTACCTACAGGGCCTGCAGCGCGCTGTGTCAAATCTATTTCTCTAATTTCTACACCAGGTGATTGGATTGTTCTTCTACTCATAGTTAACCTTTAAAATTATTTATTGTATCTCAGCCCAATAAATTAGTTGATTTCGCAAAATAGACACTATAATATAAATATATGAAAGGTATAATTCTAGCTGGTGGTACTGGGTCACGAGTTTACCCATCAACTAAAGTTGTGTCAAAACAACTTCTTCCTGTTTATGATAAGCCTACAATTTATTATCCGCTTTCTACTTTAATAAAACTAGGGATAAAAGATGTAATGATTATCACGAACGGTGCAGCATATCCGCATCTACTTTCTTTGTTTAAACAAGAAGACGGAAAGAGTAAGCCATATCTTGGAATTAATTTTACTTTCAAAATTCAATCAGCTCCAAAAGGTATTGCAGAGGCTCTTATTATAGCTGAAGAGTGGCAAGGAGATGATGATGTATGTCTAATTCTAGGAGATAATATTTTTACAGGTATAGAACCTTTTTATTGGTCAAAAAATTGTGGAGCGCATGTTGTGGGTTATAGAGTATCTAATCCTTGTGACTACGGGGTAATAGAGACAAATGATGTAGATGGACGTAAAGCTGTCAAATCTATAGAAGAAAAGCCCATGGATCCAAAAAGTAATATTGCAGCGACTGGAATTTATTTTTATGATAAGACCGCTGGAAAAAGAGCTAGAAATCTTACACCATCTGCTAGAGGGGAATTAGAAATTACCGACCTAAATAAAAGTTATTTAAGCGATAACTTGTTGTGCTACAGTGAGTTAGATAGTAACTACGCTTGGTTTGACACTGGAAATCCAGACGATTTATTTGCAGCTTCTATGTATGTAAAGTCTATTCAAGATAGAACTCAAACTATGATTGGTTGTATAGAAGGAGAATCTTACAAGCAAGGGTTTATTACAGAAGAAGAATTTCTCATAATAAAAGACAAAATGCCTCAGTGTAGTTATAAGACAAATATGGTAATGAGTTATTGTTTTGATTAGTGATGGAGTTAATTGATTTTGTAATCATCGGACCGTCGAGATCTGGTTCAAGTCTTTTATGCTCTATGTTAGACTTACACCCTAATATACATTGTCAATTAGAGCATTTCTACAGACCTAAGTATGAGGAATATGTACAGACATATAAAACAGAAGATTCAGTTGAGATATATAATCAAATAGCAAAAGAATGGAATAAAACAAAGGAGCTTCCTTCAAACCCTTTAACAGGTTTTAAATTTTTATTCAATAACCATCGACCAGAAACAGAAAGACTATACAGAAAACTTTTAAGAAATAATGAAATAAAAAAAATTCTTATCACTAGGAACCCGTTGGAGAGATATATTTCAAATAAGATTGGCGCAGTCGCGACAGTGGAGAGTAAAAACTGGTTAGGTACAAAACTACATGGTACAAAAATGAGATTTGATCAAAAGGGATTTCTTAATTTTTTAAAAAAGGATAATTTAGCTTATGATTATGCATTGAGGACTGTACAAGGACCATTACTTACAATTGACTATACAGACACAACCAACACGACCGCTTTTAAAGATATTTATAATTTTTTAAATATACCGGATAATCCTACAACACTACTCGATTGGGGAGGATCAACGAAACAAAATTATACACAAATGTCTTATAAGGTGGAGAATTTTACAGAGATGGTAGAGTATCTCAGAATAACCCCATATAAAAAATGGTTAGTATAATTATATAAATAATAATATGAACCGGAGACAGTTTATAGGGTCGTTAGGTTTAACATTTGCGTTACCTCAATTAGAAGTTTTTGGTAGTACTACAACAGATATAAAAAGATTAGCAGTAGTATATGTACCCAATGGTATAAACATGAGCCATTGGACACCGAACGGGTATGGAGATATTATTGATATACCTAATACTCTATCTCCTCTTCAAGATCATTTAAAACAAACTCAGGTCATTTCTGGTCTAACTCATGATAAAGCTAGAGCAAATGGCGACGGGGCTGGAGATCACGCAAGAGCAGCTTCTACATTTTTAACAGGTAAGCAGGCTCACAAACACGAATCTAAAATTAGATCTGGTAAATCTGTCGACCAACATATTGCAGACAAGTATAACGGAGTTACAAGATTTGATAGTTTGCAGATTACAGGTAGTAAGTCACGTTTAGTAGGTAAATGTGATTCTGGTTATAGTTGTGCCTATCAATATAACTTATCTTGGAAGAACGCCCAACAACCAATGGCCGCAATGCATGACCCGCAAGATATTTTTAATAGACTCTTTAATGTTAAGACATTAGAACAAAAACAATTAGCGCAGAAAAAATCTATACTTGATTTTGTCTTAGAAGAAAGTAAAACTCTCGAAGGGAAATTACCAGCATCAGATAAAGTTAAATTAGACGAATATATGTATGCTGTAAGAGAAGTTGAGAAAGATTTACAAAACAGAGAGCGCTTCAAACTCGATAAAGATTTTAACTTTGATTTTGAAATTAACAAAAAATCTGATAAAATAAGATTATTATACAAGTTAATGCATTTGGCATTCTTAAATGATACAACAAGAGTCGCTACGTTCTTAACTCAGCATGATGGTTATAATGGTCCTCATAGAGAGATTGGTATAGCAGATGGGCATCATAGTTTATCTCATCACCAAAAAGACCCTAAGAAACTACATCAACTTGCAATGATAGATTTATATAATGTAAGGTTGTTTTCTGAATTTATTTCTGATCTTAAAAAAGATAACTTGTTAGAGAGCACAGATGTAATTTATGGTGCTGGTATATCAGATGGTAACAGACACAATCATGACGAGTTACCTGTTTTATTAGTCGGTGGTAAAAATAAAGGCAAACACTTTAGAGTTGAGAAAGAAAAACCTATGTGTGATTTATTTGTTAGTTTACTACACAAACATAATATAGATGTTCATCACTTTGGAGATTCCACAGGAGAGCTTAACGTAGTTTAAATTAATTTAGACTCAAGTCTAGTAAACGAAAATGTTGCTCCGGCAACTATTTCATCTGTATTGTTATAATCCCATTGTATTTGAGATAAAGCTGTAGGAAAAGCTCCTACATAATCCCACTGTATTTTTCTATTTTCATATTCGTCTAAACCGTAAACAGTTAAATTAGAGGAATACACAGAAAGTAATTGTGATGGATTATTATATTTTATAATTTCATCTTCATTTACTGTACCTAATTGTACATCATTGATTACGTCTAACCATTTATATATTGCCCAATAATTTGAATATTCGTTGTCTATTTTAAAATTAAAATCAAATTCACTATATGGAGATCTTGTGTGAGAGCTAACTTTTATAGATTGAGCACCATACGGGATAACTTTTTCTGGTACAATAATAGATGGAGTTACAGTACCAGTAATAGATATTTCTAAACTATTAGCATTAATGCGATTAGTGTTTCTATTTATATTATCTGTAATTTCTTTTATACCTTCAGGTAAGTTTAAAACTAAGATAAATTTATCTTGTCTATTTTTATTTAGAGGTGCTTGTTTCATACTCTTGTCCAGCCTTCAGCTTCTAATAATTCTATATCATTTACTTCACCGTCGCCAAAAATATTTATGTCTTCAAAGTAAACTGGCGGGGGACTCCAACTATCATCTATATCTTGATATTTATAATCTTGCAAGAAATTACTGAACTTTTGATCAATATATGCGCCAAGTTCTAGCTTAGCTGGTCGTTGGTTACTATCAATATCTAGTACATTGTAATATCGTTGTACAATACTATTTTCTAATATTAGTAATGCCCACGTCAAAGCCATTACTCTATCATCTGCATCATATCCAGGTTGAGCAGCCCATGACCCATTTGGGTAACGTACGAAGTTTTTAAGTTCTTCAACAGCGAGTTTAGATTTTAATTGTACACATTTTAATTCATTAACCCAATATCTCATATTAGTTATACCTTTGTATTTGGTGTTTGTATGAGCGTATACTCCTAATCTATCAAACTTTACCTGACCTACTTTAGGAGACCAATTTACTATATTTCTGTAATTGTATTGGTGGTATAAATTATCTACAACTTGGCTACCGCAATTATTTCTTTCTATTAACACAGGCGGTGTACCCCAGTGATAACATATGTCTCTTACTTTAGTTGTAAACTCAAATGGATTAATTTGATTACTCGCATACTCAGCAACTTGTTTTATATTTTGTAAATCTGTTATATCTAATACTTGTATAACGCTATGGTTTTGCTGAACTCCTTCTGCAACATCAACCCCGATTGTATATAAGTTTTCTTTATTCGGTTCTTCCCAAACACTATAACAACCATCATCAAAGAGATATTCTGGATCCTTTGTCTCACTTGAGAGCTTAGCGTAGAATACTTCATCAATAAACGAATCACCAGTGTCTAAAAACTTACATTCAAACTCTTGCGCAAAGGCTTCTTCACTACCTATCGAACGTATTGTATCTTGCTTCCACGCTTCATCACGCCCCGGGATTTCATCCCATAATATTTTTTCTGCTTTCCAGTTACTCTTACCATTATCTGCGTCAGTATATAAATTATAAAAAAGATTATTACTACCGTTTGGGGTAGACGCTACGAATATTTTTGATTTTTTTGAACTTGATATAATAGGATAAACAGACTTCCAAAAGCTATCTACTAAATTATTTGGAATGAACGCAAGCTCGTCTAGAATTAATACATTACAAGAATCACCACGACCAGCATCTGAACTTGTAGTACTAATACCTATACTACTACCATTTGCTAATTTCATCGATGTTTTACCGTATTCGAGTACCCCAGGTTTAAGATAGTTAGGTAACTTTTCATATGCTGTACGTACACGAGAAAATATATTAATAGCGGTTTGTTCTTTGTTAGCTACAATTAATATACGTTGATCATCTTGGAAGCACGCTATCCATAGTGCATAGATGGTCATCATTGTAGTTTTACCAGTCTGTCTAGAAGCAAGACAAGCTACAAATCTATTATCTCTCAAACTACGTAAAACTCTCTTTTGACAAGAGTATAATTCTATTTTTATTTTACCTCTATCTAGGTTAACTATATAAAAAAAGTTCTCTGCGAAATACAAAATATTTTGTTTTGCTTTCTTAAGAGTCTTTACCATTTGCGGAGTCCATTCAAACTCCATATTAGCGTTAGGTAAATCTTTATTACCTAAATAGAACTTATCCTCTTTTTTTTGGCGCGGCATTAATAAATATTTACATGACCGGAAAAGATTTCGACACATTAAATGAAGCTTACAGAACTAAAGTAAGCGAGGTAGCACCTGCAGTAGCAGTAGTAGGTCGCGCTGTTGCAGGCGTTGCCGCTAAGAAAGCAGGTCAAGCATTAGCTAAACGTCTTAAAAAAGACGAAGAAGAAGTAGAAGAGGGTAAACACGAAAAACCCGACTATATAGATGCTGATGGAGATGGTGATAAAAAAGAGCCGATGAAGAAAGCTCTCAAAGATAAGAAAAAGAAAGTTAATGAAAAGGCTTCCGATCAACGACCTAAAGATGAAGTAAAAGCGGATGAAGTTGAAGAGGGTGGTTGTGATCAGGTACATGATGAATTACAGGAACCTGTTGACGGAGAAGAAAAAGAAGATAAAAAGCCTAAAAAAACTGCGAAAGAGAGCATAAATAATTCTAACAAAGGTAATATTATGTCCGAAAATAAATCAACATTTGACGAGCTCTACGAGAGCGTAATGAGCGAAGACGAAGATTTTGAACTTGGTCTTCCCACCGAAGACGAAACTGATGGTATTGATGAGCTCGAGCTCGGAGATGACGAAGGCGAAGGCGGCGATATAACAGTAACGTTATCTCAAGCTGATGTCGATTGTCTAAAATCAATTCTTGACCAAGTAGGTGGTGGTGATGAGCCAGAAGAAGAACTTGGTGATGAGCCAGATCCGCTTGAAGCTGGTTACCATGGAGAGAGTACTGAAGAAGATGGTGAAGTAACTGAAGAAGATACTACCCATACTAAAGACGGTACTAAAACTGGAGTAGATCCTTCTGACGGTGGCGGTATCACAGCCAAAGCTAATGAAGACGGGCTCGGTGGTAAGTCTTCTGGTACAGGAGATGCTAGTACAACTGATGAAATTGACGGTGGTAAAGATACTGGCGAAGGCAAGAAACCGGGACATACTAAAGCAAAGGGTGCTGGTAAGCCTGGTTCACAAGCTGTTTAAGACCTCTAATAATTATACCTTTAAGAAAGCCTCTCGTGTAAGCGGGAGGCTTTTTTTATTAAATAATTAAAAATGACCCCTACATTTGATTCATTATTAAAAACAATAAAAGAAGGTTTAAGAAAGCCAAGAAATGTTTTAGGTAAAAGACATATGCAAGGATCTACAGGTATGGCTCGAGATAGGCAAAATTTACTTGCCAAATCAAACCGAGCTACTCCTAACTACCCTCATAAATTAAAAGATTTAAAATGTAAACAAAGCGGGCAATATTTATTAACTTCAGTTGAAGTGAATCAAATAAAAGAACTGTATAACATAACAGATTTAGAGCAAAGAAAATCTCGTATGTTAGGTAATACAGGAATAACCTTTTTTATAGACAATAACGAATATTACATTAAAAAGTAATGCCAGGTTATCTTACACAGAGCGTTAGTGCTACTCCTTTCTATGAAGGAGCTGCAAATACTGATAGGTTCGGTACTAAACATATCGCGACAACAGAAAGAAATAATACGTACAAGGTTTGGTGGAAGGAACAAGTACGTTTATATGGGACACAGATTGATTATTATGCTCGCAATTTTTCGCTGAGCGCTACCGATAAAGTATATGGTGAGAACACTTATCAAGGTTATCACCCAAAAGCTACATTTGTAATGTTAATTGACCTCTCTGACGGTAATATGACTTACTCTGAATTTGGTTTAGTTTCAGATGATGAGTTGACTGCAATTATAGATATTGAAACATATCAACAAAACTTATCTACATATTATAATTCTAGTGACGACACATTGCCAAAAGCAGGTGATGTATTTCAATTAACAGAATATGGTAGTATCGATAGACCTCTAAGTAACGGTAAAATATTTGAAATTACAGAGCGCTTAGATCAAAGCATAAAAGAAATAAATCAATTACAAGGGCACTATGTTTTTAAATTACGCGCTAGGCGTAATGACCACACTTTCCTATCTGGTTTAACACCTGAATTGAGTTCAACTCAAGTTGTTGATACGTCAGGAGTTGGTCAGTTAAGTTCCATTGAAATTGATTATATTAATGATTTAGATACTGAACAGGGTAGTTATTTTGATTATGGTTCTAATGATGATGTATATGGAGACTATTATTGACGCTCAGCTACAGAAGCATTTTCGTATTCAATTTCTATATCCTTAAGTACTGAAGGGAATCTCTCAGCAATATATTTTCCAATTGGTATAGGTTTAAGGCACTCCTTTTCATAACCCATTTTTTCTGCTTTTTCAGAGATAATGTTTACTGCTTCATATAAGCACATCCAACGTGCTAGTTTCGAATGATCTTGTTTATTTATCATAAATTATTTTAGTAGGTAATACCGTATTATATTCTATATTAATTTTATTATTAGCGCCACAATGTACGCATTCAAAAGAATTTTCTTCAGTGAGATCTATCGACACATTATTTGTATTTTTGCAACCTTGACACTCAACAAAGATTTTATTTTTCTCCGCTAATTGTGCTAATTTAATATTCTCTTTTTCGAGATTAAGTTTTGCAATATATCGCAAGACATTGTTATATATTAAGAAGAAAATTATTTGTATGATAGTTGCGAGTAGAAAGGCATTTAAAAATGAACCAGTGCGTTCAGTTATAATATAATATAACCCCCCTACAGAACTTGAAATTATTGTTAGTAAAATTAAACTACGAATTATTTGTGCCGTCATGATCTAAATCGTCCGTGATCGATTTTATCATTTCTTGAATTTTTTGCAACTTAAAATTTACACTTTTTTTAGTCTCGTCGTCTGTTTTTACAGTTGGGTTTTCAAACAATTGATTTAATAAATAGGTCGCATCAGAAACATTTTTAAAAGCTCTCCCGAGCTGTTCTACGACATGATCACCAGGGAAAGGTTTGAGGTCGGTTTTTACTTGATTGTACGTCTCAGGACTTACTTTCGCAATATCCGCTAAAGTCTTTGTAGTAGGTCGAACATGTCGAGCCTTTACATCTTTCCAGTACTTGTTAGTGTACATGTATAAATCTTCGAAAAGTATGCCTTTCATCATAAGTATTTAATAAATACTTATATGGGAAAGTTTAAAAATAAATTTTTATCTCTATTAAAAGAAGATGAAGAAGTACCAGCAGTAGATGCAACACCTGGTGATGATAGAGAGTCTCTTGCTAATACCTTAGACGATCCTGCGACAGCTGGCGACTTAGAAGACGTACAAGACACCCAACCCAACACTGCTCGAGAGTTAGAACTCTTACAGGATTGGACGTCAAACATTGACGAAATACTGCAATATTTAAATGGTGGTACTGATAGTGTGTTAGGTGTTTTAAGAACTGATAATAAAATCGGTACGATTTTTGATGGTATTTCTGACGCTACTAAGTCAGAAGTATTAGATGTATGTGAGCGTTTAGCTAGTTTAAATCAAATCTTTAAAAACCTTTACTTAGAAAAGCATAAATAATTATATGGGCTTATTTGACGACAATAAAACAGAAGAAATTAGCGCTGAAGAGCAAGCAAAAATTGATGCTAAGCGTGAAGCAAAAGCAAAAGCAAAAGCTGAGAAGAAAGCAGCTGAAGCTGCTGCTAAATCTGCTCCAGCACCCGCTGAGGATTATACAGAACAAGAGTTAGAGGAATTAAAAGTATTAGGTTATATTTGAGATAACAAAAGTTTACCTTTTAGCTCGTCATAGCTATTATTAATAATAAACTGAGATGAAATTTCGTCTCGGTTTATTTTTTGGCAAATATCATTAAAGTCTTTATACTTTTTTAATTCTCTCGGCCATATAAAACATTTTTCTCCAGCAGACAAAAGGGATATAGTTTTTTCTTTCGCGGTTATATCTAACCATTGATTATCAAGAACCCAAATTTTTTCGTGAAACGGTTTTTGTTCTATTTGTATTTTTTGTTTAGGGGTATAGCATGCTCTACCTTTAGTAATACCTCCAACAGCAACACCGTTTTTTGCAAAAAAGCAATCGATTGGTCCTTCAAATATGAAAATATAATCGAGTGACGAATCAATATTATCAAAATTAAATATAGTTTTATCTGACCCTATTTTAGAAAGGTATTTTGGTTTTTTATCTTTAACTAGTATCTTACGAGATTGATAGAAAACTATATCTGTATTATCATAAAAAGGAATTATTATTCTATCTTTATGTACATAATCTTTCATACAGAACCATAGGCTTTTAGGTCTATTTACTGCAGTAAACAGTCTACGCTCTCTACACGTTTTTAATGCTAGCTCTACTGTTTTATCGTGTGCATAAAAAGCACATTGAGATTTTTCATATAAATTTATACACTCCCCAGGTAAGGAAGGTTGAGGCTTTTCTTGTGTTTCTTTTTCTTTATAAGTTGATATGTTAAAATTATCAAATGATTTACTATCTTCAATAATTTCTAAAAACGTTTTGCCAGTTACTTCTTTTACCCATTTAGCAGGAGATCCAGACCATCCGCAGTTATGACAAAAAATTAAGTTTTGTTTATTAACGAAGTATAGGCGACGTTTTTTACCCCATGATTTACCCTCTCTGCATATAGGGCAACCACCTTCATATACATCAGTATATTTCTTGTATTTAGGGTAACCGGCGTATTGGTAGAATTTTTCGATATAGTAATCTTGCGGTACTATATCAAGGTTTAGGTTTGCCATCTAGTTTTGTTGACTTAAGTGTTATCTTTGTAACAAACTGATTAGATGATGGGCAAATATAATGAGCTTCAGTACGAATTTCATCACCAACACGCACTTCTCTAATTACAGGTCTAATCGTATCACCGGTTATTGGTGATATAATATTTCTAGGTTGATCTGGTAATCCGTTAAAATGGTGCGACATTGTGTATAGCCTTGTTAATAATATTTAATAATAATTCATCATTATTAAAGGTTTTTCTCCAAGAAGTCTCATTTCTTACTACTGTCCACATATCTAATTTTTTTGCTGCTTCTATAAATCTAGTAAAATTACTCGTATGTAATGTTAAATCCTCTAATTGTTGTTTATACGCAGGTACTTCATCATCATAATAATGATATCCTTGTGTTAAATCCATTAATTGCCAATTGCGCTTATATATTTCATATTGTTCTTCTGTTATTGAATCACCTCGTAGCAACGCCCATTCATCGTTGTTAGATACGTTTTTATGTTCTAATTTGAGAAATCTTTTTATACCAAATCTAGGGAAGCCATTAATATTATCAGATTTATCTCCTGTTACAGCCCTATATGAAAGGTAATATTGTTTTTTAACTCCTGTATATTCTTCGAAATTATTAAGAGTAATTTCTTTTTTCTTAATAGGATTAAATACAGTTACATTATTGCTCACTACCTGCAACAAATCTTTATCTGTTGTTACTACAACACTTGTACCAGGTAAGTTATGAGCAAGATAAGCCATAACATCATCTGCTTCCATTCGCTTTGGATAGATATTCTTTACACCAAGTAATGAAATAACGTCGATTATTTGCTCTAAGAATTCAAATACATCCTTAAATTTTTCATCATCACGACCCGCTTTATATTCTACACTTGTCGCTTCTTTTCGAAAATTCGTTGACGGCCAATCTAACTTTTTATCCCACGTGCAGTAAATATTTTTAGCTTGAAATTTATCTACATAAGATTTCAGCGCTCTAAGGAATAAAAAAATCTGACCCGGTGAGTCAGATTCGTTAATTTTAAAGTTACTAGTCCAGAATATTCGATACAACAAATTGTTGCCATCGATGATTATATTATTTTTCCCACCAGCTTTCATTTTCTTTGTACCACATTATAGTGTATCTCAAATCATCGGCAAATGTTTTCTCTGTACCTGGAAGATCTAATTGTAATCCAGCCATAATCATCATAGCCCTGTATGAACTCTCTCTCAAACAATATTTCATGTCGTGACCTTTTCTATCCTCAACAAAAGAAATTAAACTTTCAGGTTTTTTCAAGATACTCAATATTTCCTGAACAAGATTTATATTATTAATTTCACCATGATTATCATTTTCGTAACTTGGTGCAAAATTATAAATCTCGCCAGATGTACCATACTTAAGTACATTAAAGATTTTCTCACAATGATCCTTTACATATATCCATTGTCGGACATTTTCACCAGTACCATAAACTGGAACGTAGGAATCCGCAAGAGCATTTCTTACTACAACCGGTATTAATTTTTCTGGATACTGTCTAGGTCCGAAATTATTAGTACATCTCGTAACCATAACATCTCGCTTGTATGTATGAAAATATGAAAGGGCTATTAGATCTGCAGCAGCTTTAGTTGATGAATATATAGATGAAGGCTGTAATAAGTCTCCTTCTTCACTCGGTGAACCAGTTAATGGTAAGCTCCCATATACTTCATCTGTACCAATTTGTATAAACCGCTGACCTTCTTTAAGTTGATTGAGTAGATTATAAACTCCTACTACATTTGACTGTATAAAAGGGTCACCATTTTCAATACTATTATCTACATGCGACTCAGCTGCGAAATTTATGATATAATCATATACACCAACATTATCAAATTCGTGTATAGATTTAAATGTAATTTCTAGTTTATTTTTTTTATCTAAATACAGATCCCATAATAAGTTTTCTGTTTTTTCTGATACACTGTAATTATAGCTATCAACAATTGTAATCTTACAATTATTACATTTTTCATGTAATAACTCAACAAAGTGACTACCTATAAATCCTAAACCACCTGTTACTAAAATATGTTTATTTTTCATTTCTCTTGTAATAATCTATGAAGTGAATCCGCTTCTGTTGGGAATTCAATATTATACAATCTAGATTTTTCGGTTGATAAAATACAATTAGATCTTTGCGCAGTAATATGCTCTTGTAATTCTTCGTAGTTAATAAACTTCCAATGAGGGTTCCATAAATTGTACTTATCAAGTATACCACAAACCTCTTTAGTAGTAAGCGGGTTAGGGTTTACACAATTATACGTTCCTGTCGGTATATCCTCAACAGTGATAATTTTATTAATAACAGTAATTAAGTCTTCTATTACTGTTTTAGAATTAACCTCTTCAAGAAGATTGTTATACTTAAGTAGTTTTGTTAAGTAATTTTTACTTAGGTTAAAATCATTACATATAGGCATCCTAATACGTAAATTGTAAACGTTTGTGAAACCATTTAAGCATAATTCTAATGCATGTTTCGTCTTACTATACCAGCTACTTTGACTACCATAATCATTACTATCAATACCAAAGTTTGGTGTGTCTGTTTCTTCATACGGTGTGTTCGTATCTGTGTAAATACAACCTGAAGTAATGTTAATTAGTTTTATGTTTTGATCTGAACAAAACTGAGCAAGCAACGTTGGTAGGGTTACGTTCAAATCCCATGTAAGTTGTTTATTATCTTCACAACCATCTACGTTAGGTGACCCAGTATAACCTACACAGTTCACAATCCATTTAGTACCTGTATTGATAAACTCTTGTCTTATGTCTTGAAAAAGAGTTTCTTTAAGTTCTGCAGGGTTTTGATATGGGTAATTATATAAATGCTTTACGTCATTAATATTGAACTTCTCGGTAAACATTTTATTTATCTTATTACCGATATAGCCGTTACCTAATATAACTATTTTACTCATTTGTTTTGTCTTTCGGTTCTTGTATATTATTAAAAAAATCTATATTACTAACTCTGCGTAGTAATGTTTCTATCGCGTCATAATCTTGTGCAGTTTTACCACCTATAATAACGACGCTTTCTCCTGTCGTATCATATCCTAATAAAACAAACGATTTTAAGTATTCAGATAAATAGTCGTTTACTGCAGATAATTCTTGTTGAGATCTTTCTTCTACACTCTCAACTGCGCTTATGCTTGATTTAAGTAAGTTGTCGAAGTTTCGGTTAGCCATTGATTTGTTCACTTGGTGAAATATTTTTTTCTAAAAGTTTTGTTATAATTACTTCCATACTATCTGTTTTTAATTGTAAATTTTTAAACTGATTACCATTATGTAATTCAAACATAATTTCTCCATACCAGTCTTTATTAGTATAACATGTAATATATAATGCGGCGAATTTTGGGTCTATCATTATAGTCCATCTTCGTGCATCTGACGCAGGATAATCAGTGAATATTCTGTTCGCAATATAGCCGTTATCTCTTAATCGCTTTAAAAAATAACCACATGTTGTTACCTTGTTTTTCATTAATTCTTATAACTTGTACTTACGAAAGTAAGTTTACAGTCATCAATGCTAAGCTTTAATAACAACATTTTAAATTTACTATTAATATATATTTCTGCAGAATCGTAATTCAAGGTTGATATGAGACGAAACAATTCAACATCTAATATTAGCTCATAGCTTAACGGCTCTCCATGTAGTTTATCAGAGATGACTGTTGTATATGTGTCGGTGTTTTGTAGTTTTTTATCCCCTAATTCTACAAACACTCGGTCGTCTTCTGTAAATAGATAAGCCTTACTAGTTTCCGTAACAAACGGTAAAGCTTTGAGCATTGAATTATTACTTTCTTTAGTAAAAGTAAAATTAGTATCTAGCTCTAATGTATTAATTTTATCAAAATCAAACGGTGTATTTGTTTGCAGACTATCATCAAATAAATGATATTTAAATCTGTTACCTTTACCATTATTGTAATTAATACAATTGTTAGTAATGTTTAATTCTATACTCTCTTCATCTAAGCAAGAAAGTATTTTTATTAATTTATTAGTATCTGGAAGGCAGATAATATTGTCATTATTATCTTCCCACTCTACTTTACATTCTGCTTTAAGAAAGATATTCGAGTTGTTGTGAGCTAGAGTACTCACGAAATCATCACCGATATCAAGGGTTGCAGATGTAATTAATCTTGATACAGGAGATAGGAAGTTTTTTATAAAACTATCTTTATTATTAATCTTTAGAATCATTATTCTCGTTTAATTTGATTCTTATATTAATTTCTTTTGCGTTTTTTGCAACATTACGTTCAATCAGATTAACAAACTTAGTTACCTGTTTTTCCAACGCTGTTACTCTATCAATTAGAGGAGTTAAATCTTGCTGCTGTACAACTGGTGCAGGTTGTTGTTGCGGTACAGGTTGTTGTGGAGCTTGTGTAAGTGGTTGCGGAGCTGCTTGTTGCTGTATCATTTGCTGCCTAGTTGCTTCTCGTGCAGCTGCTTCTTCATATATTTTTCTATTAATAGGTACATCACCCATAGTGGCGCTTTTTTGTACCATATTCTTGTTAAATTCATTTGATGTTACATTCAAACTATGTAACGC
>TARA_R100000700_G_scaffold41284_1_pt1 | contig 31342 bp, 51 predicted proteins | sample TARA_R100000700 | Tara Oceans TARA_R100000700 (sample SAMEA2622810) | marine metagenome | biome: marine biome (ENVO:00000447); feature: marine epipelagic mixed layer (ENVO:xxxxxxxxx); material: "saline water (ENVO:00002010), including plankton (ENVO:xxxxxxxx)" | depth 120 m | reverse complement strand
AGACCAGATATGGCAGAGAGAAAGAGACTTAATGCAGTTTGCTGTTGCTCAATCAGAGAGTGCATTAGACAGAGCTACTAAACTTTTACTAGGGGATAAAAATCTAGAGGGTATTAGAAAACAAATAGAGGCTACAGAGGGTGCAGCTAAATCTAATTTCTTTGCAAGATTGTTGTTTGGTAACTCGGGAATATTTGGTGACAAAGGTTTATTTGGTTTAGGTGATGATTAGGAGTTAATTAGTGTCTTTAGATTATGTAAAAAGATTAAAAGAGTTAAGAAGGTTAGACTACGTAGAAAAACCTATGGAAGTCAATGAGAAGTCTTTAGTTAAAAAACCTAAAGACAAGAAAGAAAAAGATGTAGAGAAAAATCCTATACAATCTTTTCAAGAGAATGCTTTCTTGCAAATAATGTTAAGTAATGATAGATTAAAAAGAGGACAAGATGACACAGTTTGACCGTCCAGTACCCGGAAGTTCTTTAACAACTCCACCTAAGGCACAGGCATATGAAAGACCTCCTGAGATTACTAATCCTAAGGAAGCCTTAGAAAGACACTTAGATAATCTTGATAATAGAGATGCAATAGAAGACATTTTATTTTTTACACAGTCAGGTATGGATGTTAAGTCTTTGAATGAGGGTTTATTAAGGAGTGCAGTTGCTACTGGTATTCACTCTATAGATGTAAGTTTAATAATAGCTCCACTCTTACATGAGTATATTGTAGGAAGACTTGATGCTTTAGGTGCAGATTACGATGAAGGAATAGATAATATTAAAGCAAGAGAAAATTTAAGGTTTAACAGAAACCTAAGTATTGCTAAAAGATTTACGGATAATATTAAACCTAACAGAGAACCAATAGATGAAATGGATTTAGAAAAAACTGATACTCCAACTGAACTTATGGAGACTGTAGAAGAAACACCGCCTCCTGCTAAAGAGATGGGATTAATGCAAAGACCAGATAGAGGAGTAATGTAATGGTTTGGTCAGGATTTTTTACAGGATTAATGGACTACCAAAAAGAGGTAGATGAAAATAAAAAATATAAAGAAGCTTTTAAGTTAAAAAAAGATGCTTTTGATTTAGACCTAGAGAAATTTGAATTAGAAAAAGAAACTCTAGAGTATACTAAACAAAAGAATAGAGATGATAACTTCATAGATATGGCGAAGATAATTAGTAAAAATGGGGGCTTTGGTGCAGGTAGTACTGTAGGGTATGGAGAGGGAGAGATGTATGATACTTCTGGAAAATATAGAGGTCCAGATAATGCTCACTACATGCAACAAATTCTTACAGAGTTTCCTAATGTAGATAAAAGTGCGTTATCAAAAGTCTATGGTGCAAGCAATCTGGCTTCAAATGTAGGGTATAGATTGTATAATGCACTAACTGCACTTAGAGATATGAAACCAGACAAAAGATTATCTGTAGAAGATGTATCTAGTTTTTTTAATAATGTTGTTGTAACTGAAGTAACACCAAACAATCCTTTTTCAAATATAGATACAAAAGATGTAAGTCCATACTTAAAAGATATACTGAGTCTGTATGAAAATAAAACTTTTTCACAGATAACTTTTCCAACTGCTACTGAAGCAGTTGAAATTTCAGAGGTAGGGGAAAAGAATGCAGAAAGCACTATTCATAAATTTTTAGTAGATAAACAAAAAAGAGAGATAGAAGCACTTCTTGATAGACAGACTACATTAACTAATAAGAAAAACAGGAGTGACATAGAAAGGTTAGAATTAGAATTTATAATCCAAAGGTCAACTTTATTAGAGAGTTTAGATTTAAGTCCAGATAATCCTCTTAAATTATTTGAAACATATGGAAGTAAACTTCAATATGAAAGATACAAACCAATATATTCAAAGACTTATCCCGGTAAAAAACTTCCAGATGTAGCTTTAAATCCTAGTTTGAAGATATCTAGAGTTCCGATAAAGTTTGAAAGTAAACATATAATGATAGACCCAACTACTAATCAACCTGACAATGCTGTAGGGTTTATAAACTATTTAGTAGCTAAAGGTTTATTAGAGTATGGTCATCCAGTTATTCTTCCTGACGGAACAATAGGAAAAGCAGAGTAAATGATATATCAGTCTGAAGAAGAAATACCTTTTATTGGAAAAGGTAATATAAATGGTGTTTTTAACAACCTTGTTGATAAAGAAGAGGAAGAAGAAGATAAGTTTGGTATATCATTAGATATAGATGATGACACAAATGAAATACCTAATAATACTGACTATGAAAATGCGCCATTTATAGGTAGAGGTAATTCATATAAGCCAATAGAAATTGATGAATCTTCCATACCCTTTGTGAATGAAATCACAAGTCCATCACCTAACTTTACTGTAGAAAATTTAGCAAAAGTAGGTCCTAATAGTACATTAGTTAACTTACCAGAATATATTCTTAGTAAGGCAAAAAATCGTGGTAAAGCAAGCGATATTGCAACTTATTACTATAAGAATGATTTAACAAAAGAAGATATACTAGAAGACCCAGTGATGATGGACATCATACGTTCTTCTTTAGAAGCCAGATACTCTGACTCTATTGTTAGTCAGGGGTATGGTTTAGTCTCAGCAGGATTAGGCGCACCAATGGGCGGTCTCGGTAGAGACTACAGAAGTCAATCTAATGAGAAAGTCTTTGAGACTTGGCAAAATTGGATGCGTCTTTTAAATTCCCTAAACTCTGTTACTGTTGCTAACGAAGTATCTGCAGGTCTTCTTGCGAATGACGATGAGCGTTCCAAGATGGGTGCAGGATATTATCTTATGTCACGCATGGATAATGCTTTTGTAGGAAGAGGTACTTGGAGAGAGATGGGAGATGCTATGTGGGATTATACAAGAGGTGCAATCCATGACCCACTTAACTTAGTTACGTTTGGTTTAGGTAAAATACTATTTGGAACAGGGCAGAAGCTTGCTGCAGAAGGTGTTAAGAGAACTGCATTAGCCTTCTATAAAAATCAATTAAATAAAGGAGTAGCTCCTGAGATTGCTAGACAAAAACTTGTTAAGTCTCTAGCAAGTAAAGAGTTACTTGGTACTACTGCTGCATTTACATTACCAGACCTAGCTCAGAATGTAACATTAGATTTATTGTCGCAGTTAAATTTAATTAATGTGGGTAATCAAGAAGAAATATCTAAATCTCAAACTACTATAGCCGCTTTCGCATCCTTATTTATTCCTGCAGTAACAATAACTAACTTTGGTTTAAGAGAGTTACGAAAGAAAGAGCCTATAAAAAGTAGTTGGCTTGGTTATATTGATATAGATAATAAGGTTAGGGAAGGATTAAAGAATGCACAGCAAATAGTTGATGAAAGAGTTAGTGCAAATGCTGATGATATAGCCTATAAAGTTGAGTCACATTTTGGTTATCGTAAACCTATTAAAGAATGGAAACAACTTCCCGGAGGTTTTAACGAAAATTTAAAAAAATGGGAAAAGATTAGGGGTGAGGCTTATAACACATTAAAAGAGTCTATAGGTGGAAATAATCCTGACGCTTTTGCAAATGATTTAGCTCACACACAACAATTTTTTAGAGAGTTTTTTTTAGACACAGTTGATAATGAAGGTAACATATTAACTAAAGGTTACTTAAGAGTATTAAAAGAAGCAGGTTTTGTTGTTCATCAGGATATGATTGATGAAAGTAAGATAACTGGTGTAATGGCAGAGTCAATGAAATATCTAAGTAATTTTACTGTAGAAAAAATTATGAAAGAATATGAATTTAGAACAGGAAAAAGTCTTAATCTACCTTATACAGTAGAAGCCTTGAGTGCTAGATATGTTAATATTGAGAGTAATGCAGGACGTACTTTACAAATATCACAAGCAATGGCTAATAATATACATAAAGAAACTAAAAATATGAATACCACCATGAAAGTTATGGCAGGTCAGATAGAAACGGACATTAGTCCAAAGAGATTTCAGTGGGCTTTGTCTATATATAAAAGACTTCTTACTTCACACCCTGCTACCACAGGTTCTAACTTAAAAGGTTTTGGTGCGTTAAATTTATTAGATGTGGCAGGAGATATAACAACTTCTGTTGGTAACATAACTTTGTCTGCATTTTATAAAACCTTAGGAGGTAATGCAAAGAAAGCAGAGTACCATGCTAGACAGGCATATGGTAATTTCTTTGGTGCTGCTAGAAAAGGTTTTAATGTACTAAATCCAGAGATGGATGTAGGATATGCAAGACTTATCCTTGACTTAAATCCTAAAGTCAAAGAGAGATTATTTAGAGATGTGTCTGGAGATGGAGGAGCATTTGATAGTTTAGCTTTATTTAATCTGGACAAGAAAAATAATCCTATATATGCAGGATTTGATAGTATTACAAAAGGAGCGCAAACTATTTCACTTATGAGACTTCAAGATGAATATTCTAAGTTGTGGGCTTTCAGTGGTAATATGAATCAAAATATTATGAAGGTATATGGAGAGTCTCCTACGCAATTTTTCTCTAGACCAGATGTAGGAATTGAAATAACTAGTCCTAAATTTATGGATGAGGTTTTACAAAAGTCTGCATGGAGAACAATGAGACAGACTGCTTCAGTCAACTGGTCACAACTACAGGGGAGAGCAGGTAACAGTTTATTTAGAGAGGGTGCTATTCTTGTAGAAAATGTTACTAATCGAACTGCAGGAGGTTTTATTATACCTTTTGGTAGTTTTATGAATACTGTTGCCGCTACTTTTGGTGATGTTACTGGGATAAATGCTGCAAGATATATGACTAGAAAAGCTCTGGGTAGAGACTTAGACCCTGAGACACAAGATTTTACTGAAGCTACCTCTAAAATGATTGTAGGTTGGTCATACGTATTGTGGAGAACATTCTACGGTGAAAATTCTGCTGTAGAAAAAGTTTCTAGGGGTGATGCTTATAATGAAAATAGAAATTCAGAGGGGGATTTAGTAGATATTACTTATGATTGGCCGCTTAATCAGGCAGACCTAATTGCTCAAATGCTTGCTCATGCAATTAGTGGAGATGGTAGAAATTTAAAAAAGGATTTAGCTGAACGTAATCCTGACGAAATATATGAATATATTATCGAACATTTTGATGTAACGCAAATACCTACAGGGTTACAAGCTAGACTTGGAGCAGAGCTTACTGGTTCTGCAGTTAGACAAGTTGACCAAGTAACGAGTTATATAGGAGAACAATTTTATTCTTTTGTAGATGGAGAAACACAAGTAGATTCTTTGTTAGACCTTTTTAATTTCATTATTGGTCTTACAGCAGATGCAGGGGCTAGAATATTTCAGGGAGGTACGAGGTTTCTTGAACCTGTTAATGTTGTAGCTAATATGGTAAGATTTGATGGTGCTACACCTGACCTAAGACAGGGCAATGAAAGAACCAATTCAGCCTTTAAATATATTAACGCTCTTCTACCCACAGAACTGTCTAGTGCAGCAACGGAAGAAACTAGAGCCACATTAGGAGAGGGTAAAGATAGAGTTCCAAACGTAAGTAAAATGTTATTTGGTGCTAGACGTTCACCTCACTCTAACATAGGTATAAAAATGTTAAATGCTGCAGGTATTCCTACTTGGAAGTTTAATAGGTGGGGAGGAGACCCCATAGTTAAGAATGCTATGGATAATATTGCAGCTCCTATCTTTGAACAAATTGCTATGGAAACATTAGAAAAATACCCTAACTATTTTCAAAGAGATTTAAATGTTAAGGTAAAAATAATAAATGAAATAATTAAACCTAAATTAAGAGAAATGACTCTGGAAGTACTAAGAAACTCTTCTCCAAAATCTTTAAGTATATTGAGAGATATAACAATAGGTGATAAAGACGCTATGAACTACGCACTAAATGTTGCAAGACAGGGTAATATAATTGGTGCGGATGATGAGTTTGATGATATAATGAAAAAAGAAAATGCAACAGATATATTAGCATACATAAAAACTATTATGGATAACTACGACACACTAACCTTTCCTCAACCTTCAGGTTCTATTTTAAGAGAAAACCTAGCCTATCAGTAGTCATCTTCTAACATATAGTCTGCCCACTCGTAGGCTTCTCTTTTCAAATCATGTTTATTTACAGCACCTTTACCTCTAGCAAGTAACCCTGCAAGTGCCTGACCTGCAAGGTATCTCCTAGATGTTAGTGGCTTGAGAGACTTAGGTGTCTGTTTCTTTCTAAATGCTTTTGCTTCTTTCTCTAGTTTAATCACTGTCAATCTATACTCCTATATCTACGATTTCACAAGTGTCACCACTACAAGCAAACGTCTGACTTCCTGCAGTCGTATCTTCCTTCTCGTAATCATCAAGGCTATCCCAGTTAATGTCATAGACAAACTTGTCTAGCATGGCATTATACTCTTTCTCTGTGCAGTCCTGATAGGGTGCTTGCTGATAGGTGTGGTCTGAGTGTGGCAAGAATGACACACCTGACATCTCATCAAAGTGTTTGAATACAAATGCACCTACCTCCATCCACTCATCGTCCTTGACAGAGACTGTTACAGAGGGTTTATGTTCACACCAGTACCTCTGGTACGTAAGCCACATTTCTAGCTGTTGTATGGCTGTCATTTCGTGTCTAATGACTGACGTATGAGGAGACTTCATGGGGAAACTGAATACAGTCTGACCATCAGGCTTCATAAAGTCTGGTTCACTAGGTACACCATTGTCAATCATAAACTTTGTGAGTGGGTCTTTGTTGTCTCCTCGTACAGTTCTGATGTAATACTTACTGTGTCGTGGATGTATTCCACTAGCAGAGTCTACTAACTGTGACACTGTGCCACTAGGCTTGACACAGGTGATAGCAGTAGATGGTGGTATTCGGAATATCTGTGACCATTCCCGGTTTGTCTCCACTGCAATCTCTCTCAGAGATTCTAGAGTTTTATCTAGTCCTTTCTTTCTCCCACTTGTTAATTCATTATCCATGATACCTGTCAGAGACACACCAAGTAATCTCTCCTCCTCTGTGTTTGTATTCCAAATCTTTCGGAGATAGGGGAACTTAGTTAATGTAGCCTGTGCAGTACCTAGTATTGTCGCTAGGACTACCTTACGTTTCAAGTCATCAAACCTATCACTCTCTCTGATGACAACCTCCGTGAGGTTACAGAATTGATAGGGGCGCAGGATAATCTCAGAGCATGGGTTGCACCCAAAGTCATAGTCAGGATTTCTCCTACCATACTTAGCAACCTGTTTCTTTGCGGATACTCTATTGAATATCCCACGCTCCCCTGACTTAGACTCAACCAGTGAGAGCCACTCCCTGAGGAATGTCTCACCATCTGGCTTGTCTGTGTAGGCTACAGAGTTGTTAGACAATGCCATCTGTGGTGCAGTCTCCCACCATTTACCAGACTTAGCGTGTCTCATTCTCTGGTCAGAGAGATTGGAGAGACTAATCATTGCTGACCGTCTTACTCCACCAGATACTACAACTTCTCCCACCTTACACATTAGATTGTGACAGTCGTAGCTAGACAGTTTACGTCCTGCATTAGCCTTGAATAATGCCACAGTAAAGTTAAATAAATCAACGAGAGGTTCAGGACCACTGGCTCTACCACCGAATATCTTCAGTCTAGCACCTGCAGGTCTAACCTTTGAGACATCCCACGATGGTATCTCGCCCATGTACAGATGTCCTATGAGTTTACGTAAAGACTTAGCCCAACCTTCTTTACTATCAACAACTTCAATAACTGTATCACACTCTTCCATATCCTCAGGAATGTCTGGTAGTCTACTTATGTATTGTCTCTCGACAGAGAAGCCAACACCTGTTCCGCACAACAGGATATACATAGCCTCGTCAAATGCTTTGGGGTCATCGACAGGTAGATAGCTACAGTTATATCCTGCAGTGTTGTCTCGTTCAAGTGCAGGTCCTGCAGTCATTAAGGCTCTCATAGATGGCATAACTTCTAGGTTGTATATTGCATCATATATCTCACCCTTAGGTAGACTGCCTTTGACTTTCTCTGCCATATAGTCAACGTATCTCTGCACTGTCTCATCCCAAGTCTCTCTCCTGTTCTCTTCATCAAGCCATCGTGCATAGCGTGACACTGCTATAAAGTTTTGGTAGTCGGTTGGTAAACTCATTCTTCTCTCCTTGTTACATCTATATCTTCTATTGTTACATCGTCTAAGTCATAAATTAAATCTTCTATCTTCTCTTTGATTACTTGTCTGTTTTGCCCACTTACTTCTAGGAAGTTAGCACCATCATCAACAGTTACTGTCATTATTATTTCATATTTTATAGTCATAGTCAAATTATTTCTGCTAGTTTAGGTGAATCAAGCTCAACTGCTTCCATGTGTGAGTCTATATAATGTTTAAATGCGTATGCTTCTTTCTCTTCAGGAAACCAAAACTCTTTTTCTACTAATTTATTGTTTTCTTCCACCTGACATACAGTAAAATATCTGCCGTTAGGTGGCACTGTATAGGGGTAATCATCCTTATCTATTAGTTTCTGCACATCAAAAGGACCTTCTGTTACAGCCCACACTTTAATTTTTTCCACCATTGTTCTTTCCCCAAAGTTTAATTAAATCCATGTAGTGTTCTACTCCTGTCATTACAATCCAAGGCTGTCTGTCTGCCCTGAAAAACACAACAGGCTCTCCTTTACCATGTTTAGATGCCTGTTCCATGTAGGCATAAACAGTTTTAAGTCCACCCTTTCTTCTCTTTACTTCTATAGAGAGTGGTATTATCTTCCTAGCTGCAGGAGAGAGTTGTATATCTTCACCTGTATCTCCCATAACTGTAGACTTAACATCGTCAGGATGTAGTTTAGGAAAAGTATCTAGTATTTTATCTCGTATCTCTTGTTGTCCTAGTCTACCTTTTGCTTTACTGTTTTTAGTCATGAAACACCTCAGGAACTCTAGGTTCTTGTACAACATTAATAAGATACTCAGGACCTGAGGAATAGATAAAGGTTCTCAGGTTCTCCCAACACAGAAACTTAAACTCACAGTAACTACACTGCATACTAAGTTTTGTGTTTTCGCTAGACTTAGACTGAGGCACAGTAGGAATACGTTCTTCTGGTATTTTACCATCTACCATGTAGATAGCCTCTAGTATCTCTTCTTCTTTCGTTTTTAGTTCCTCAGTGAAATCATAAACATCCAAACAAATATGTCCATTCTGTTTGTCAACTGCCAGAAAAGCTCCTCGTACTTTGTCTGTAACAAGAGGGTCGTTCTGACCTGCATACACATATGAACTAAGTTGTGATATGTATCCAAATGGGTCATCATCTCTAAGCTTCCCTTCTTTAAATTTCTTAAACGCATAACTACTGCAGGACTTTACATCAACTGTCATACCGTCAATGACTGCATCTCTGTGTCCTTTAACACCATGAACATCTAGTCTATCCTGTTGACCTTTAACATCATGTCCACTTGCAATGGCTAGCTGTAGTATAAACTCTTCTATCATATCTCCATAGAAGAACTTTAGAAAGGTGTTAGGAGTTAGCTCTTCCCCTTCGTCTGTCTTATTAATCTTGTACCAAAGCTTTCTCTTGCAGGGTGTACCGACAGAAGAAAGAGATAGGTATCCTCTTGGTTTCTGAGGCTCACCAAACCTTTGATTTGCAGTGAGAGCTATGCCATGACCAAGACTTTGACCTCGTAGACCATCCCAACCGCCCATACCTTTGAGCGTCTTGTTCATGTCTCTTATAAGTGTGTCAATCTTTTTCATCTGTCGTTCCTGATTTATGTTTTCTTTTTCTAAACAGTTTCTTGACTTTATTGGGGATTACCTTGAGGCTATACTGTGGACTGTGTAAAGCCCTAGCCTCAAGGTTTCTGGGCTTCAGTGATTTAGAAGAGAACTTCTTTTGCACTGTTGTCACTTACAACCCTTGGTGGGGGAGGAGTTGCAACCTCATCCTCGTCCTCAGGTTGATACTCCACATGGTTGATGACCTTAATTCGGTCAAGTCGTGTACCCACTATACCCTTACGGCTAGTGTCGTAGACAGATAGTGTAACCTGAACAGTAGAACCATTACCAATAGTTCCATCCTCTTCATAGTTCCACTTAGAACCATCAGCCTTGGTGACTACTGGTGCGCCACTATCCCAATCCCTACCTGTGTCAAACTTTCGGATAAGACGTACCTTAGTACCTCTACCCTCAGGGTCTGGTGTACCCTTCTTCATCGACTTAGAGTTACGCAGTATCTGCATATTCTCATCGTCTAGTATCATGTCAATAGTACAAGCACCGTTAAACTCTTCCCAAGCTCCTTCAAAGCCCTTCATGTCACGGTTATCTTCAAAGACTTTTGCCCATTCACCGATACCTGTTAAAACAACTTTACGTGTAGCCATATTTTACTCCTTGTTAATGTGTTAATATTATATACTACGATTTATAATGATGCAAGTATTAATGTACTTTTGCATAATTATTTCCATACTGAACATCAATACCTAGTTCAACATTCAGTCTTAACTGTTCATTGAGTCTGTCTATTGCCCAATGTAATGTCTGTGTGTGTTCCTCTTGCTCTCCCTCTCTCACGACATTAATACTCTCATCGTGAAACTGACCGACAATATTAGAACGTCTGGTACGGTAGAAAGCTACCCACTTATCAAAGCAGTAAGAGCCTGTGCTTTGATTGATGGTGGAGAAGGCATCTTTCTCGTACCTTAGTGAGTGCCAGAACTTACTAACAGGGTTCTGTATCCACATCTCATCACCAATCTTTCGTATCTTCTGTTTACTTGAGAACTTCCTGACTGACCAGTTCCTGTTCCAATATGCTTCAAGAAGTTTCTTTGCTTTATGTACACTCATACCTGTCTCTCTTGATAACTTTGCTGCACCTACTCCATATGTTGCTGAGTAGTTAACCACCTTAAAATCTTTTCGTAATGGTTTTAAATCTATCTCTCCCCTATGGTACGCATCTATATCTTTCTGTGTTATAGCACCTGCGTGTTTTGCTAAGTCAAGGTGTGGGTCAAAGCCTTCTCTTGACATCTCTGCTACATACTTAGGGTCGTATGGTTTCATATAGTGTCTCTTTGTCGTATCTTCAAGAGAGGTCATGTCAGCACCACAAAGTACATGACCCTCTGGTGCTATCAAACAACTTCTAATCTCTTTACCCCAAGGCTTCTCTACGCTAGGTAGATTAACCAGAGGTCGCTTATGTTTAAACCTGAGTGTATTAGTAAGTCCATCTATCTCTGCTCGTAGATAGCCATCTTTCTCGCACTCAACAAAGCTATTGAAGATACCTAACCTGTGTTGTATAACAGTCAGACCATCAAGAACTTCTACTGCAGGATGTTCTTTTATCAGAAGTTTGACTGACTCTGTAAGTTCTCCACTCTTCCTGACCTGTTCTACTTTCTTCTCTTCACCTGTCTGCTTGTCTTTGTTATACTTGTAGGTGCAAGGCTTCCAACCTAGTGTGTATAACCATTCTTTAACCTGCTCAGTAGAGTTAGGGTTAGCATCTTCTACACCCTTAACAACTGTCACCTCACCATCGTATGTATCAGGTAGTCCATGCTCCTCAAGAAGTTCAAACCATTTGATACCGTGTGAGGATAGACTATTATCTTTCTTATAACATACCTTTGGTTTAGTCTGTGTCTTATATAGTTTACGCATAGGCATGACTTCAGTAAGTTCAGCAACCTTCTGGTCTTGTAACTCAGTCAACTTATGCACACACTCTTGTGCAAGTTTAATATCAACTCTCCAACCAGACTGCTCTGCTTCGTTAGCACAATCCATCTTAAACTCCAGATACCTAAAGAACTTGTCCAACTCTACTTTATCCTTGTACAAAAACATAAATCTTTTCAATAGGTTAGACCAAAGAGCCTGTGTAATCCTAACATCTTGTTCGCATCTGTGTATGTAGTCGGTCACAGATAGATTGTTCCAATCTGAAATCTTAGGTTTCTCAATCCCAAAGTCTGGGAAAAAACTATCAAGCCCATGCTTCATACGTAGTGGATTAATCACCCAAGACATAGGCAGTGTGTCAAATCGTCTAGCCTTTATGTTAATGTCAAGTATCTTATTCAGCAAGGGTATGTCATACCTTATTATGTTGTGTCCTACTAAACCCTGTTGAGATAGGAGTAGGTCTCGCATCTCATCATAGTCTGTTACTGTCTTAACAGTATCATCACTGTCAGTTGAGATGTAAGATAGGCAATGTATCTTTGTAGCCTCGTCAATAAGACCATCAGCCTCTACATCAAATATTATCATGCAACCATCCTGTCATCTCTATTATCACTATCCTCAGTAAGTAGTGTAGTCTCTGGGTCATAGTATACTCTACCTGCTTTACCAAGTCTAGCAAAAGGTCTGTTCTTATCTACAATAAACTCTGTAGTATTCTGAACCACCTCGTCCTCGTTCTCTATATCTCGTTCAATCTTAATACAGATGATAGCTTCTTCCTCAAGTGATGAGGCATACTTAGTACGTCCATCATCATTGACCTGCGATATAAATACTACACCGATATTAAGTTCCTTACTAAGTTGTGCCATCCTAGCACCAAGGGATGTCAGTACAGATGTAGCACCATCTACACCTGTCTGACTGAGGTAAGCCAACCTCTGAACATGGTCTACGAATATATATTCTGCTCCGTAGACAGAAGCTGCAAGTCGAGTATACTCAAGTAATTTGAGAGGGTCATCGTGTGAACGCATTTCGAATACTATAGTGCGTTCTCCTTGAGTGGCTTCTTTTGCAGCCTCTATCACCTGTTGTTCGGATATGCCATTCTCTTTAGCATCATCCTTCGTTCTTACGTTAACTCCTAATTGGTACGTTGCCATTGCCCTGTACGTTGTGCTTCGCATCTCTTCCATGTGAAGGAGTGCGATACGTGTGTCAGGGTTTTGCAACAATCCTGTCTCAAAGTAACGTATAACTTCAGTCTTACCTGTACCCCTCGGTGCTTTGATAAAGGTCAGACCACCCTTAACAATCCCACGAATCTTATCATCCAGACCTGTGTGTCCTGTAGGAGTGTAGTCGTATGGATTTTCGTTAAGGATAGCCTGAGTGACTTCCTCATCAGAACAGAAGAAATTATCTGGAGAGTATCGTTGTGGTTTGAGGGCAGTCCACTTCAACTCCTCTCCATCACCTGCCATGAGGAACTCATTCGCATCTTTGTGTTTAGACATGGGAACATAGTATAGTTTGCTAGGAAATGCCTCGTATATTCTCTCAGCACTTCGCTTACCTGCGTCATCTAGTTCACCTGCATATATAATCTCCTTGAATGAATCAAGGTACTTGTAGTTTTGTTTGATAAACTTCTCACCAATAGAAGCAGAGGGGAGAGACTTAACAAAGTACTTCTGTCCTAGTATCTGATACAAACTTGCAGCATCAAACTCTCCTTCTGTAATATACAGTTTGTTAGAGGAGTTGGAGTTGAACTCAGGACCAAACAGTTGGTTCATACCTACACCCTTATCCTTTATCCAAGTCCTAGACTTATCGTTGTAATCTCTGTACTTGACAGTGTGTGGATACTTGTAGGCATACCTGATTGGATTACCATCGGCATCAGTCTGTACCTGTATTCCATAGAGCTTACACACATCAGGGTCAATACCTCTGATGTCATTGTATGTCATACCTTTAACTTCTATACTCATTACATTCCCTCTCTTCTTCAGTGGGTAGGAGTCAGCTACCCAGTTAAATACATCTCGTTTATTCTTTGACGGATAAGATTCCCCACAACTGTGGCAGAACCCATAGCCATCGTCATTCCAGTTGAACGCATCCGATGAACCACAGTCAGTATATGGACACGCTTGATGGGGGTTATCGCTCATACTTTTCTCCTTCTTCTACTATTATATGTATTATTAAACATAAGTCAAGAACTTTCTTTGATACCTGAGAGATAAAGTATCTTCTTATTAATTATTCCCTTCCAAGCATATTGTTTGGCACTTAGTTTTCTTTTTCTTTTTGTCTGTAATAAAAACCTATACTCATTTGGTGATAGATGCTTGTTGTCTCTAAGATATTCTATTAAATCTTTGTTAACATTAGCATATATATCCTGAGAAATTCTTTTAATACCATTAATAATGTTGTTAGTATTTATGTCCATAAACTTATTTATACAGATGTTGCCTACGTAAGTTTCATTACCATTTAATCTATTTCTTATGTGGCACAACTCTTTTATAGGGTGGTTACAGGGGCATTTGTACCAGTGGTCATGCAGTTCAATCTTATAAAGTTTCCACTCTGTCCTCGCAAGATTAAAATCTTCTGAGTTTGAAAGAGGTACAATATGTTCTATCATAGCCTCTTTATTATGTTCCTCTAAGAGATACATCTACCTTCTCCTCATCTCTAGTGCAGATTTTGCAGTGGCAAAGTTATGTTTGTTGTAAGGGTTCAAACTTTGTACGTTCCTATGTCCTGTTACAGACATGATTGCCAGTTGGTCTACACCACTTTCGATAAGTTCTACTATCGCAGTCTTTCTAAGGTCTCCCATCTGTAAGGCTGAAGGAAGCCCACACACAGACTTTACCTCATTTGCAAGGGTTGATACCTGAATGTCACCAATCGGGCTGTAGCCCCCATTATTCGGCTTCTGATGAGGTAATACGTATGGCTGCCACCCCCAATCCTCTTCCTGTTGGGTCAGTAACTCCCACAACTTGTCCTCTAGAGGTAGTTGGACAGTTGCACCACGCTTAGTCTGCTTTATTGTCACCATTTTGTTGTCTAAATCTACTGAACTCCACTTCAATAGCCTAATATCTATCGGTCTTTGACCCCATTCGTAGCAGAGTAGGGCGAGTAAGCCTATATTTCTCCACTTGAACTGTGTAAATGCAGTCTCTACGAATAATTCTACCTGTTCCTTAGCCCAAGTGACAGAGCGAGGCTCATGTGACCTCTTTTTTACCTTTGCCATTGGGTTTGAGTCAATCAACTCAAGATTTACACAGAAATTTAGTACGACAGAGAATATTCTGGACAGTTGGTTGGCATTATCTACTCCACCTCTCGCCCACAACTCGTATAACTCTGAGCAGTGGGCAACAGTGAGGTATCTTAGTGTGATGTCACCTAATTCTCTTGCGAAAAACTTACTGGCACATATTTTATTAAGACCATATGTATAAGTCTTCTGTGTTCTTGTTGACAGGGCTTTGAATTGACCTGTATTGTAGTAGTAGGAGAGAACTTGCCTTAGTGTACTGTTGATGCTCAAGTTCCCTGCCACTATCTTACCTTTACGAAAGTCCTCGACAATCTTAATTAACTTCGGTATCTCAAATCGTGCAGTCCTACCATCTCTGAACGTCTTGCTCTGAGATACACCAGAAAGTCTTGCATCTTTCGGTGGACTGAAACGATAGTGATAAGTACCATCAGTTTGTTTTATTTTTGTCGTATACTTCATCTTTCTCCTTCAGAGTTTCAATCATCTTATCTATGTACCACTTAGCTTTCTCTAAGTCTTGGATAGGTTTACCTTTGTAGTGCCATCTCCAGATGTACTTGAATGTTGCACCCCAATCATACGAAATGAACGAGGGTACATTAGCACCTTCCATCATAGCCTTCATAGCATCTATACACTCTATCCCACCTGTTGTATAGTGAGATGGGTGGTTGACCTCATCTGTAGGGTTACACACCTCACACTCTGGACAATTTAAATCATCGTCTAAAAGGTAGCCACACATAGCGCAGTGGGTCTTCGGTATTATCGGTGGTATTGACATTCTTTTTCTTTTTCTCCTCTTTTTTCTTTTCTAATTTTTCAATAACGACAAGTATGTTTTCAGACCAATCATCAGATGGGTCATCATCTTCTGCCTCCATAACTCCCCCTCTCAAGTATAAAGACCTATAGTTATACCTAAAAGAAACTTAAAGTATACTTAAAGTTTTATTTACTTTAAGTAGTAGGAGTTAAAGTGTACTTTATGTTATACATTATGTATATATTATACTGACAAATAAAAATCTGTCAAGAACTATTTTCAAAAACTTCTGGTCGTGGTGCAGGTAGAGGTAACTCCCACTTCTCTGTGTAGTCAATCATGTCAACACATTTGTTGTCAGTTTTAAAACGCTCTCTCATTTTCTCGCAGTCCTCTACATTATCAAATGTAAAAAACATCATTAAAACAAAGACTTCCTTACTCATCTTCAACTCCTTTGTATGCTTTTATCACATCAGTTGAGAACAACTTCTTGATGTTGACGAGGTACATCTTTGATGCTTTATGGTCTCCACCACTCACAACTTTCTTCTTGTCCAGACTGTCAATAAGTTTTCTTAGTGTGTCTGTTTTAAATACAAGTGTTGCATAAATGTCACCATCAATACAAAGATTATGAAACCAATAGTCTGACTCGGTGGCATCAATACCTGATGGCTGCCCCCAACTTTCAAACTCTATCGCTATGTTCCCTGTGCGTTGCCACATTCCTTTCTCAGACTTGACTTCTATCTTCTTGTCCTTGAACATGGAGACTACTTCATCTTCCATACCCAGTCCAAACTTTAAGTCTCCTGCGAAATCAATATCGTACTTCTTCCTATCTTCCTTGCATGGTCTTGTCATTAAGCATCTCCCTTAGCTTAGGTTTTCTTTTAAAGCTTTTTTAACAACTTCTTCAGCAGTGTGACCAGAGTATATCGTGTCTTTATACACTAGAGTATATCTAGGTAAACCTGCATCATAATTTTTATTAAGAGTCTGGTCTTTAACTTTAGAGTGTAGCTCTTGTTTTAATCTTAACTCTCTTATGTGTTCAAAAAAGTTTACCATACTGCATCCATATTATTACCCCTATGAAAAACACAACTAAAACTAACATATACCAGTCGTTGGGGTCTTTGTTATTCCAATAACTCATGTTTCTACTCCAAAATTACAACGCACCAACAATACAAATATAAACAATGTGGCTACTAACATCCATTTGAGGAAGGATAGGAAGCCTGTGTATGCTATCTCTGCCTGTGCCTGTGCGTCTTGTTTTACTCTATTGTCCATTCTACTACTTCTCCTGTGTTCCATTTATCTGCTTCTTCTTGTGCTTCTTCCTTTGTGTCAAACACTTTAACAGGTGTGTCTACTGTCCACATATTATCACGCCCATACTTGACATACTCAAAGACCTCAAAGGGTTCAATCATCACTGCGTACTTCATCAGCTTTCTCCTCTATTAGTTCATAGTCACATTGCCAACAGTTACCCTCAGGTTTACCAAAATCTCCAATGTCTACCAGTAGATAGAGTAGTTTTTCTAATTCACACAGAGTATTGTATCGTATGTCTGCTAAATCTCTGGCATCGTTAATTAAGTCTTGTAGGTTATTCGTTCCACTCAGTAATCTTTTTCTCTGTTCCTTTGTTATTTCCATCAGCTTTCTCCTTAAAAATAAATTTTTTGTTACAGTATCCACAGATAGCTTCACCATCTTTTAGTCTATAGTATACTCTTGGGTGGTCATCTTCACACATGACAGTCTCTGTGTCTACATACTCTACATTCATTCCATTCCTCTCATTATGTGGGCTATTACATCTACAGTCCAACCATTGCCCAACATCTTGTATCTCTGTGAATTACTGATTGGTTTTGTCGTGTGTACTATATCCCATTCATCTTCATAGTTTGGGTCTTTAACAAAAACTCCATACTCAGTGTATCCGTCTGGTACTGTCTGTAATCTCTCACATTCTTTTGGAGTTAAAGCTCTCCAATACATCTCATTATGGTTGACCACCACATTATCCTTAGTCAGGGTTGTAAGTGTACCTGTCTTTTCATCTGCCCTCGTTTCAATACGAGGCTGCATAGGTATGTCCATGTTGTAGTCATCTCGCTTACCTGTGTCAGGATTTATCCTTCTATTAATGACAGAACCACAGACTATCTTAGGTTCTCTGTGTCCACCCTGCATGGTAGTCAAGGCAGGTGACTTACCTGATGTGGCATACACTCGCTTGATAATGTCATACCCTTTGAGGTCAGCTTCACCAACCTGATGACAACCCTTAGTGTCAAACACTAACTGTCTTCTGGACTTCTCGTAGTACATCTTCATGCTACCACCCTTGAAGTAGTTGGCATCTACACAGTATGCTTTGTCTCTGTCTACCATACCATCTTCAACTATGTCCTTGAGTACAATGCCCTTGTCCTCCCACTCATCAACAGGGATGTTAGTCCAATACAATCTCTTGCGATTGTGTGCAGAGAAGTCAGAACTGTTTATCATTATAGGTTGCACACCTAAGTCTTCAGATATTCTGTCCTGATGCTCCTGTTTCATCATCACATTCTCAAAGAGAAAATACTTAGGCTTAAGTCCTCGTAGTGCATCAACAATAAGATGAGATAGGTCACGCTCATCCTCATCTGCCTTACCTTTACCTGCCACCGAATAAGGTTGGCAAGGAAAGCCACCCATCAGTAAGTAAACATCTTTACCAATCAGGTTAGTCCAATTTCTAGCGTCACCATGTCGGATAGCATTGGGATAGCGATACCTACTGACTGCTTCAGCATACTTGTCTACCTCAAAGGTGTGGTACTCTATCAGCTTGTCCTCTGGTGTCACCAACTGAAAGGATAAGTCTTTGTATCCCAACTTGTTGAGTGCCAGATGTCCACACGACATACCATCACATAAACTTGCTACAATCTTAGTCATCTCCATACACCTCCTCCATATCTTCGTTCACTACATCCCATTCCTCAGGTGTCACTCCTGAGATAAGGAACTCTCTTTCAGATGGTGAAAGGTGGGGGAATACATTCTGTATCAACTCCCCATCCTGCCATCTCTCTATCTGTTCATTCGTGACAGGTAAAAGCATTGTATTCTTCTCACCTGTCATCACACTTTGCTTAGTAATCAACATCATATATCCCTCCTATTTTATTAATGTCATCATACCTGTCATCAAAACCTTTGTCAACATAATATTTTGCTAAGTGTTCAAGATGTTCCTGCTCAGTAGTATGTATAAGGTGTCTGTCCTCATCATACTCATTCAGTAACCATCTTCGGAACTCTATCTTAGAGGAGAAGGTGAAACCCTCCCCCTCATAGTCATCAATAACATAATACATCAATGCACCTCCTGACCTATATGTAAGGCATTGTCTTTGCTAAAGTGCATCTTGACTGTATCTGGTGTAGTTATGTATTCGTTGCCACTCGCAATGTCTTTTATCAGGTATGGCTTTGTTCTAGCCTTGCGTCTGTACCCTGACAGTATGAAAGTTCTACCATCTATCCTAGCAGTCTTGGTGATGTCTAGGTTATGTATCTCTGCCCATTGCTCCAAGTCTTTCTCAGCCTGAGATTTAGCACCCTTTACCTTAATGTTTAGCTTGAATGTTACCTCATCATCATTGAATGATGCGTTGCCTACAAGTATTTCATAGCCCTCTAACTCTATCATGCCTTGTAGCTTATCTCTCAAGTCTTTTACTGTCTTTCTATTTAACATTTACCAACTCCATTTTATATGGTTTATAATTTCGACACCACTTGTACTCTCACAACTGTTGCCCTCGTCATCACACCCTATCACTAGTCCTCTGTTCACTAGCTTTATTGGTTCTTTCCATCTGTGCCAATTAAAGCTCCATCTAGACTGTATCGGTGCGTACAAGCCCTCATCATCTATGTATATCCCATCACTACCAAAAGGTATCGCCACCACATCAAAGAACCTAGGTTTGAAACCATCTGTGGTCAGTAACTCATAGATATTCTCTATATTCCCATCATAGTCTATCTCTGATACTTTCTGCTCTATTGGGTCTATTAATATCGCTCTCATCTACTCCTCCTTCATTACTAAATCATCTTTATACAACATATTCAAGATGTCAGTTGCTAGTCCTACCCTAGCCCTAAAATGCCCTCTCATATAGGATTCATTCTCAAACTCAGGTTTATCTAATTCTTCTAGTGCTTTCTCACCATCAGCCTTCACCTTCAACAAGGCTAGGTGTATGTCATGCACTGTCCAATCTAATTTACTAGTCATATTTATATTCCTTCTTTTATTAATCTGTAATAGTTGTAACACAACAGACCAAAACCTGTCAAGCCTATTGGTGTCATTATTATTAAAAATACTATTAGTGCAGTATCCATTCTACAACTCTCCTATCTTTACTAATGTATCTAATACCTCGCTATTCTTTAGCCAACCCACCACATCATTCGTTATGGGTGTAGTGTAGCATATATCATAGGTTTGTAGCCATTCCACATCATCGTACATCTGCGTATTTCTGCCCATGTCTTTCAATACGGCAAGCTCCCATAATCCTTTACTGCCCCCATAGCTATGCTTATGTCTCACCACACTCGCACCATAGCCATTCTTAAACTTGAACAATCTTTGCTCACCATTCTCGTCATTATGGTGGGTTCTCCGCAAGTAATTTGTTACTAAACAATCTTTCATTTTTTACCTCTCAATGTTTTATAAATATGCTCCAACTTCCACAACTCAGGGTGTTTCCTAATCCACATTCCAGAGTCAGGCATAAACTCTTCACGAAAAAATCTATCTATCAACTCATTGCCTGTCTTTTCGTTAGGGTCTATCTCTCTTGATAGCTTGTCAAATTCTGCGTCAGTCATCAGGCTATCATCATGGTATTCGTAGGCATAGCTTGCCAATGATAGCCTAATCCTATTTCTAATTTCTCTATTATGTGATGCCATGTATTCTCCTCCAAGCTACCCATGTTATAGCTTGTATTTGATAGGGTAGGTAGCTTGTACCCTCTCGCTTGTTTATCTCATCACACGCATCAATATAGGCTTGTGATATGGTCAAGTATTGTTTGGGTGTCATATTGCTTTTGTTACTACTCAGGGCAAATTTTTCACCCATATAGATAGACTTAGCGTGTCCGTCTACACATACTGTATCCTTGTTCGTCTTACACCCATATATGCAGTCAAAAAATGCCCTAGTCTTATGCCCAGATTTACCAAACAGTATATCCCTTATGTCTTGCTTAGTAGCTTTGGGTAGCATAAGCATCTCAATAGCTTTTGCTTTATTATTGCTATACGTTGACACCTTGACCTCATCCAATGGTATGCCTGATTTATAGGCAAGCACCATATTCTCAGTGTCAATAATATTCTTATGCCATTTATTATTCGGAGATAGTGCGGAGCATACACCCACCACCACCTTTAATGGTACACCAAACCTCTTGGAGATAACGACACAAGATTTGTATGCGTCAAGATACCATGCAAACCCATGTAGCTTTTCCCCAGATTTAGATAGGTAGTATGTACCTATAATATTATCTATCATATTTCACCTCTCATTGTTTTACTTAGTGATACCTCTATATTAAAAAATTGTTGTTGTAAAGTCTTATCTTAATTCCCAAAAAACTTTGGGTAAGAATTGACCTCTCAAGTATGTTTTCCCACCATAGGTAACAGATTTTACATTGCACCTATAGTTCTTATGCGTTAGCTTATATATAAAAGAATGTACTCCTTTTTTGTTGTCATTTCTTCGAGAAAAATTGTCAACGATATTGCGTACTACTAATAAATTAAAATCTTCAGCTTTTTTTGAAATTGTCATAGGTATACCTCATTACTTTCCTAGAGGTATCACTGAGTAAAACTTATTGGGGGAGCTTGTCACCTATGTCACCATAGCTACTCCCCCATTAAGATATATTTTATGGGCTTATGGATTCACCCAAAGGACAACAATGGTTGGACTTAGCCTAGAAACTCCTGCGATTTACATTCCACGCAATAACAGACAACAAGCGTAGCCACATTGACCTTACTCATTCGGCTCACCAGACAGATTGACCGTAGCTCTGGTGGATACTCTACACCCTTTTAAGACACCCAATACTCACATATGGCAAGCGTTAAGGTTAGCCCATGCAATTAAGCATTATCGGCAATAGAGGAGTTAACCTAGTCTGATATCACCCAGACAATGAGACTTACATTCCGCTCTTGGTGGCTTGCTAGTATCCGCAAGACTTGTTTTATAGTCTAACCTTATTTTAAAATTAAAGTCAAGATTAAAAAACTTTTTTATTTAGGCGGTAGTCATTTAGTCATATTCTGTTCAGTGCTTCAGGTTAGAACAAGTTGGACATTTAACCGTTTAGTTCTGGTGTTCCGTCTTCTGAACTCCTAAACAATGGCATAACGAAAAACAGATTGCAACAAAAAAAATACATAAATACCAAACTTTTTGATAACTTACTGATTTTATTGAGTTTTTAAGACAAAAAAAATTACTGATAATGTATTATTGTTATGAATACTTAATAAAAACAATGACTTACTCTATTTGTTCACTAAATGTTCTCAATTTAAGGACAGGATTAGAACAAAACGAGAACACCGTGGCAAGTGCCACCCCACCCCTGTACGTATGCGTACTCGTACTCTGCCAGAGAGGGGTAATTTAGGGTGTTAACCACTGTATATAACTGCCTGTTTTTTGTGCAGTTGTAATATTATGCCTATTTTTTAGGCATTTAGCTGCTGCACACTGCTGCGTAAGGCTGCTGCATGGTAAAATTCAGTAGGTCTTTATATTTCCCCTCTGAGGAGGGGGAGTAGGACTACAGGCAGTCTACCATATGGATTACATTTACCCCTACTCAGTGGCTAAATTTAAGCCTCTGAGAGGATATTGTATGTATACCGGGGGTGTTAAGCGGCAACACAGTGATTTTACCCTGAAAAACCTACCTGTAACGAAAAAAGAGAGGGAGGGGGCTTGACTTTAAGTAAATAATCCTATATAATACATAATGTAATACATAATAAGACTTAAAGTACACTTAATCTCCTACTCCTCTTAAGTAATTATTTAAGTTACTTTAAGTATACATAATAGAAGTTAATTTTTTGTCGTTTATTCTTGACAAAGAATGTGTTAGGAGTATAACTAGTACCATGCCCAGAGCTAAAATGTACATTAGTGATAATGTGATAGAAGAATTTTATAAAGCTTTGGCTGATGAGGACGAGTCTAAGCTGCGGAGAGTCCACATTCCACGCTCTGATGTATTCTACGTTAGAGAGAAGATAAGATTAGACACTGGAATTAAGTATACGCTAGACCATGTAGAGAGAGCTATGTATTTAGAGGGTATGCTTGATGCTAATGATGTATATAAACCCCATATGAAGAGGAAAAATTATGGCTGAAACTAAAAAAGGTAAAAAACCTGCTAGAAAAAAGCTATCTAGGTTTGAAAAATTTGTCCATAAGGTTCTGGATTTCTTTACTGGGGTAGATTCTTTTGACAGTAAAGGAAATTATATTGGAGATAAAATTCCAAGTATGACTCCTTCTCAATTAAAAGAGTTGGAGGAGATAAATCCAGAAGCAGCTAAAGAATATAAAAGAAATCCGAAGGCTTACATGAGTAAAATGATGAAAATGTATATGGGGGGAGCAGTGAAAAAGAGGAAGATGGCATTGGGCGGCATGATGGATGACAAAAAGATTAATCCTTCTACTGGTCTATCAATGAGTATGGGAGGTCTAGGAAGAAAAGTTAATCCTAGCACTGGACTATCTATGAAAAAGGGTGGCATGGTAGACTACCGTAAGTCTGGGATGTTCTATGGTGGAGGAATGGCTAGGAAAGTATAATGGCTAACGTCCTTAGTACCTCACGTTTTAAAAATGTAAAGCTAGACCTTACAACGACAAATGCTACAACTCTCTACACCTGTCCTGCGCTCATGGATACTATAGTAGAGTCAGTGCTTGTATCTGAAGATAGTGATAATGCAGACACTATTACCCTCACCATAACGAATGGTAGTGATGTATTTAGCGTATACAAAGATAAAGCAGTGGGGGCAAAGGGTACAGTAGAATTATTTTCTAAGGATTTAATATTAACCTCTGGAGATATTATAAAGGTTACTGCAGGTACAGCTAATCGCCTCCATGTTATAGCTTCTCTTGTGGAGATACCAAAAGCAACAACTGCATAACGGATTTGCATTTTTGTATCTGGTAAATTTTTGAAAATGTGGTATAATTAGCCTCGGTAATAAAAGGAGGAATACCATGTTAGAATCAATAAAAAGTTGGTGGGAAGCCGCCAGAAAAGCAAGAGAAACACGAAAAGCTTATGAAGCCTTAAAATCATTTTCTGATAAACAATTATCAGATATAGGGTTGACAAGAGCAGAAATATATGGTAAAGTTTTTGATGTAACTAAAATTAGGGAATCAGGACTTTAATATGTATCTACAAAGTAACATACCATACTTTAAAGCATGGGTTAGAAGAGAATATACTTGTAATTTTGAAAGACACCACGGAGACTTTCTACATGCAATGGTAATAGCCGTGACAAGTATGCCAAACCGTAGCCTCAGTTTTCAGGTAATATTTACCGGGTGTGAGGCAGATGAGACAGACGAAGAGAATGTACACGGTGGGGCAATGTGGGCGAGAATGCCCATCACAGCATTGGTTGGTGACACTCCATTAGATGAATGGCCGCAAGAGTTACCACCATACGTAGCACAACCTTGGGATTGCATGTCGCATGACCATTCAGTCTACGTTTTGAATAGGGCTACTCCTTCACCTTGGATTGCAAAGGTGGATGGAGAGTTCTATCCTGCGAAGTATTATTTTACTGTAGACTATACAAACAGTGAGATAGCCGATGACCCTGCTCAACACAAACAAAGTCATGTGTTAGAGTTAATGGACGCAGGAGAATATACAGGCAACATTGTTGCACTACCAAACAACAGGGTGAGAGTAACGCATCCTGCATGGTTTGAGACAGGGGAAGGCGCACCAGACTTTAAGCCAAGTCAGAGAGTGTTCCACTCAAAACAAGAGACTGAGTACGTATGGGATACTCAAAGAGTCTTTAATAACTTATATGCTAAACAGGAGGACTAAATGGCTATGAAAAGACCAATGAAAAAGAAAGGCATGGCAAGAGGCGGTGCAATGAAAAAGAAGGGTATGGCTCGAGGTGGAGCTATGAAGAAGAAGGGTTATGCAAAGGGCGGTGCAAAGATGCCTATGAGAAAAGACCCTAAGACAGGAAAGATGATTCCTGCATTCGCTATGGACGGAAAAGGTAAAATGGCGAAGGGTGGAATGATGAAGAAGAAAGGCTACGCTAAAGGTGGTGCTACTAAGAAGGGTAGTGCTAGAGGTGGAGCAATGACTCTTGCACAAATCAGAGCTGCTGCAAAGGCTAAAGGTTATAAGCTAACAAAGGCATAGTTATGACTACTAAGCAAAATAAAAGTAAAGTAAAAAAAGTCATCAAGGGTCTTAAGAAAGCTTCTAAGCTACATGCAGGACAAGCTAAATCTTTAGGCAGTCTTTCGGGATTTGCTAAAGGTGGAAGCACTGTAAATAAAGCAGGAAACTATACTAAACCTGCTATGCGTAAAAGACAGTTTGCTAGAATTAAAGCAGGTTCTAAGGGCGGTAAACCCGGTCAATGGTCTGCAAGAAAAGCACAAATGTTAGCTTCTGCTTATAAAAAAGCAGGAGGCGGTTATCGCTAAAGACCCTAGAGTAGGCACAGGTAAAAAACCTAAAGGTTCAGGACGCAGACTTTATACTGACGAAAATCCTAAGGATACTGTTAGTATAAAGTTTGCTACTGTACAAAATGCTAAAGATACAATAGCAAAGGTTAAACGTATCAGTAAACCTTATGCTAGAAAAATACAAATACTAACTGTATTAGAACAGAGAGCTAAAGTTGCAGGTAAAATGGAACAGGCAAGATTAGCAAAAGCAGCAAAGAAACAACTGAAAGCAAAACACGATGCCTCTAAAAAAAGGTAAAAGTAAAAAAGCAATCTCTTCTAATTTTAGGAAGTTAAAGAAAGAGGGTAAGCCTCGTAAACAAGCTATAGCTATAGTTCTAACCATAGCAGGGAAATCTAAGAATGGCACTCGCAAAAAGTCAAAGAAGTCTTAAAGCTTGGGGAAAACAAAAGTGGAGGACAAAGAGTGGTAAGCCGAGTTCAAAAACTGGAGAGCGTTACCTACCATCCGCTGCCATTAAAGCGTTATCCCCACAAGAGTACGCAGCAACAACTAGAGCAAAGAGGGCAGGTACAAAAAAGGGTAAACAATTTGTTAAACAACCCAAAAGTATTGCTAAGAAAACAAGAGCGTATAGGAAAGTATCGTGACACAGAAGAACTTACAAAAAGATAGTAACTTTAATAAGTACGATATGGATGGTGACGGTGTAGTCACTGATGAAGAATTAGCACATGCAAAAGAAATAGGTAAAACAGAAGCTGACTTACGTAAGCAGAGAGCGCAACGTAGGATGGCTACTGCTACACTTATAGGTATGGGAGCATTTACTGCTGCTATGTTTCTTATGGATGTAGAGAAGATTAAAGCATTAAGCGATATATCTAACCTCTTTTATATATCAGGTGCAGGTATTGTTGGTGCTTATATGGGAACATCCGCTTGGATGTCTAATCGTAATAAGTAAGGAGAAACGATGAGCGATACAAAAGATAAAGTAGAGATTTCTGAAGAAATGAAACTTGAAGAAGAAATTGCTGCAAAACAAGAGCAGCTTCATAAAATGCGTTATGGTGAAATGGAAAAAGCTTACGATGAATTTGAAGAAGCTAAAAATTTAGCGATTGAAAAATATCATACTTGGAGAAAAGCTGCTATGAAACATGGTAGAGTACCTCAAAATCTCTGGGTATACTTTAATAGGATTATTCATTGAAATCTTGGAATAAAGAGAAAACTAAAACTCTCCTCATAGCTTTATTCATAATCTGGTCAGCATATTTTATAGTGGAGTATTTATAATGAGAAGATACCTAAAAAGACTCTGGTGTGCATTAATTAATAAGAAGTGCAGTGATACCTGCACCTGTAACGAATGAGTGTACTCACAAGTCTAGTAGGACCTGTCACAGGACTTCTTGATAAGTTTATAGAGGACAAGGACCAGAAGGCAAAGCTTGCCCATGAGATTGCTACTATGGGTCAAAAACATGCTCAAGAAGCTATGCTTGCTCAACTGGAAATTAATAAAGCAGAAGCAGCGTCAGGCAGTATATTTAAAGGAGGATGGAGACCCTTTGTAGGATGGACCTGCGGCATTGCTTTTGCATATCATTTTGTTATACAGCCACTATTAATATTTATATTTGCTTATAGTGGATTAGAAACACCTGACTTACCACAGTTTGATATAAGCACTCTTCTTCCTGTCTTGGGTGGTATGTTAGGAATTGGCGGCTTACGTACATATGAAAAACAAAAGGGTTTAACAAAGTAAAGTGGAAAACATAGAGTGTCATTTATGTCACAGACCTATTCCCATCTACAACGTCTACACACTCAAACAAAAATGGAAAAGAATGCAGGGGGTATGTGAACCCTGCTATGAAAAGAAAAAGTTAGAAGAAGCTAAAAAAAGGAAGAGTAAAAATGCCATTTAACCTATCCCAAAAAAGTTTAGATAGACTTGAAGGTGTCAATGATGACATGGTGCGAGTTGTTAAGAAAGCTATTGAACTAACGAAAGTAGACTTTGGTGTAATCTGTGGGCTACGTACAGTAGAAGAACAGGAAGAACTAGTAGCCAAAGGTGCGTCACAGACCATGAAGTCTAAGCATATTGACGGACTTGCAGTAGACCTCATGGCATATCTAGGAGGGAGGGCTTCATGGGAGTTAAACCTATATGACGATATAGCAGATGCCATGAAGGAAGCTGCAAAGCTTGAAAACGTGGGGGTACGTTGGGGTGCAGCTTGGCAAATAGATAACATGGCAGATTGGGATGGCACGATGGAAGAAGCTATGAATGCCTACATAGATTTGCGAAGAAGTCAAGGCAGAAGACCCTTTATAGACGGACCACATTTTGAGTTGAGTTAATGGCAGAACGTAAACATAAAAAAGCCATGAAAGGCATGTCTGTAAAGAGTGGGGATAAACGCCCTACGAAGTCTGGTGCAGGTATGACAAAGAAGGGTGTTGCAAAATATAACAGAAGAACAGGCGGTAATCTTAAGACTGCAGTAACAGAAAAGAACCCTTCTAAGTCTAGAGCAGCAAGAAGAAAATCATATTGTGCCAGAAGTGCAGGACAAATGAAGAAATTCCCTAAAGCAGCTAAAGACCCTAATAGTCGTTTAAGACAAGCCAGAAGACGGTGGAGGTGTTAATGTGGCTTCCTATGTTACTCATATGTGGTAGTCTGGAAGCATCTTCTTGTACAGTGATAGCTCGTAATTATGACTTAGTAGATAGTGAAAAAGAGTGTATAAAGGTAGTTATGGCTAAACTTAAAGAAGCTAATGAAATAGAAAAAATAGTTTATAAGCGTCCTATGTGCCAAGAAATAATGATAGGAAAAGGTATATGAGAGAACTGACAGAAAAACAACAGAGGTTTCTTGATGTCCTATTTGAAGAGGCAGGAGGTAACTTTATAACTGCCAAAAAGATGGCAGGATACAGTGACAATGTAGCTACCTCTACTGTTACTAATCCTCTACAAGACCAGATAGCAGACTTAACAAGAAAGTTCTTAGCTTCTTCTGCTGCAAAAGCAGCATACTCAATGTATGAAGTTATGCATAGTCCAACAGATTTAGGCAATAAGGAGAAGATGGTAGCAGCAAAAGATATACTAGACCGTAGTGGTTTTACCAAGACTGACAAGGTAGAAGTAACTGCGAATAGTCCTTTGTTTATCCTACCACCAAAGAAAGATGAAGACTGATAAAGATTGGAAACTTCCGATGCCAGAAGAAACTGATGAGGGTTTTAACTGGCAACCTGTAGTGAGAATAGGGAGAACTGTACCCTTTGGTTATGAGAAAGACCCCACTGACTTAGACATATTGCAACCAGTTGTAGAAGAACTTGAGCTTTTAGAGAGAGCTAAAAAGTATCTAAAACAATATAGTTATAGAGATGTAGCCAACTGGTTAAGTGAACAGTCAGGCAGATACATATCCCACGTAGGGTTAATGAAAAGAGTAAAACTTGAACAAAAGCGTAAGAGACAAGCTTCAAATCAACGCTACCTTGCCGAAAGGTACAAGGAAGCGTTACAAAAAGCCGAAAGGCTTGAAGAAAGAATTGGTGGAAGAGCAGAAGGTTTATCCACAGCCTAAGCCAGAACCGATAGAAATAGAAGAAGCTCAGAGAGTTATCTTCCAACCTAATAAAGGACCACAAACAGAGTTTCTTTCTTCTAATGAAAGAGAAGTATTATACGGTGGTTCAGCAGGTGGAGGTAAGTCCTATGCTATGTTGGCAGACCCTGTACGCTATTTAAATAATCCGCAGTTTCGTGGGTTGCTTATAAGACGAACAACGGAGGAACTTAGAGAACTTATCTCTGTCTCCAAACAACTCTATCCAGAGGCGATACCTAATATAAGGTTTATGGAGAGAGACAAGACTTGGGTAGCTCCATCAGGTGCAACACTCTGGTTATCCTACCTTGACCGTGATGATGACGTTACACGATACCAAGGACAGGCATTTAGTTGGATAGGCTTTGACGAGTTGACACAGTGGGCAAGTCCATATCCGTTTGATTACATGCGTTCTCGACTACGTACTGCAAAAGGAAGTGGCTTAGAGTTATACCAGAGAGCTACAACTAACCCCGGAGGTGCAGGACATCAGTGGGTTAAGAAAATGTTTATAGACCCTGCTCCACATGGAACAGCGTTCTGGGCTACAGATATAGAAACAGGGCAAATACTAACAATGCCCAAAGGACATAGTCGAGAGGGAGAGCCTTTATTTAAAAGACGATTTATCCCTGCAACACTATTTGATAATCCATACTTAGCTGAAGATGGTATGTATGAAGCAAACCTACTCTCTCTACCTGAATATCAACGAAAACAATTACTAGAAGGAAATTGGGATGTCAATGAAGGAGCAGCTTTCCCAGAGTGGAACAGACAAGTGCATGTTGTCGAACCCTATAGTATTCCTAACAGTTGGGCTAAGTTTCGCGCATGTGATTATGGGTATGGTAGTCATACAGGTGTTGTCTGGATTGCAGTTGCTCCATCGGAACAACTTGTAGTCTATAGAGAATTATATGTGTCAAAAGTATTAGCTACAGACTTAGCTGATATGATACTGGAAGCAGAGGCAGAAGATGGAACTATTCGGTATGGTGTGTTGGACTCTAGCCTTTGGCATAAACGTGGCGATACTGGTCCATCTTTGGCAGAGCAGATGATAGTCAAAGGTTGTAGATGGAGACCTTCAGACAGAAGTAGAGGCTCAAGAGTAGCAGGTAAGAATGAAATACACAGAAGATTACAGATAGATGAGTTTACAGAAGAACCTAGAATGGTCTTTTTTAATACATGTACAAACTTAGCTTCACAGATACCTGCTCTTCCTTTAGATAAAAATAATTCTGAAGATGTAGACACAAATGCTGAAGACCATCTGTATGACGCACTACGATATGGAGTTATGACAAGACCAAGAAGCAGTTTATTTGATTACAATCCAGTATCTCAAAAGAGTGGATTTCAAGCAGCTGATACAACATTTGGATATTAAGGATAAATAATGGCAGAAGAAGAAATTAGTGCAGACTCTGAAAAAGCTATAGCTATTGAAGATATGGAAGAAAACTCTTTTAGTGATTCACCTGTTGGAGAAATTGTTGCTTTTGTAAAAGGTAAGTTTACTAAAGCTGAAACTGCAAGACGAGGAGATGAAGAACGATGGATACAAGCCTATAGAAACTATAGAGGTTTATATAGCCCTGAAGTTCAGTTTACCTCTACAGAAAAATCTCAAGTATTTGTAAAAGTTACCAAGACAAAAGTGCTTGCTGCATATGGGCAGTTAGTAGAAGTTCTTTTTGGTGGCAATAAGTTTCCTTTAAGTATTAATCCTACTATATTACCTGATGGTGTAGAGGATACTGTTAGCTTTGAAACTAATCCTGAACTTAAAAAAGCTACAGATAAACAAGAAGATACTTCACAAGAAATGCCTGAACTTAAGGCAGGAGAAACTTTTACAGAGTTTAATGACCGTGTAGGACCTTTACTAGATGAGTTAAAACCTATTGAGGATGATGTTAAGTTTGAACCTACAGGTAGTCCTACTTCTATCAATCTTCATCCTGCTATGGTTGC
>TARA_R100000700_G_scaffold12140_1_pt1 | contig 31456 bp, 50 predicted proteins | sample TARA_R100000700 | Tara Oceans TARA_R100000700 (sample SAMEA2622810) | marine metagenome | biome: marine biome (ENVO:00000447); feature: marine epipelagic mixed layer (ENVO:xxxxxxxxx); material: "saline water (ENVO:00002010), including plankton (ENVO:xxxxxxxx)" | depth 120 m | reverse complement strand
AATTCCCTATCGTACCAATACTCAAGTTTGTCAAGTTCTTTATCTATTAATTCTAATTTCTTATAGTTTTGTTTTTCTATTTCTTGTGGTATATTTTCTAGTTTATATTTATGTATAGATTTGTTGTCTATTGTTGAGTTAGAACCATATATACTGTTTATTCTTGTATAGTATTTATTATATTTATAATAAAAAGGACTTCGCACACTTGTTAAAGACCTACGTAATACTACAGCTCCATATTTAATAAGACCCTTTTTTCCGTCTTTGTTATATATATCTTTTAAAGTCTGTTTATTCATTTGTAAAAAATAAAGCATAAGTTCCTGAACTGCGTTGTCTATTTCGTTCTTGTCTTTACATATACCAAAAGACATTTCGTAAAACTTCTTTCTTAGACCTGCAATTATTTTATAAATCTTATTCACTTTGTATTTGTATGTATTCTATTTTCTCTATTACTCTTTGTGTCTTTTCGTTTATTAAGTATTGATACCCTCGCAATTTACCTCTATTTCTTTTTGTTTCTAGTGCTGCTAAATATCCATTAGTCATAACAGATACTTGCAAAGGCAGTATCATCATAAAGTCGTAGAAGTTACCTTTCGTAGTTCCTTTTTTGTAATTGTTATGGTATTCAATTACAATATCTAGTACGTCTTTGTAGCTTTGAAATCTAATATCAGTTGATAGGTCTTCTATTAATTGAAGTACGAAGTTTAAATATTCTCTTAGTATAGTTTTGTGTTCTAAACTTACATAATCAAACTTCTTCATTTGACTAAATTATTAGAATTTTTTTATTCTAATCCTTTCTCTTTTTTTAAGTTATTAACAATTGCTTTGTAATAACGTATGTTTTCTTCGTATTCTACACGTGTAAATTTGAATCTTTGATTTGCTATAAATTCTAGTTCGTGTGCTGTTCCTGCTCCGTATTCTACATTTAATTTAGTACCGAATTTGAACTGTTCGCCTGAACCTGAAAACATATTACAACGGACACACTGTACTTGACAATTTTGTTCGTTCCAACGTGTGTTGTGTTTACGTCTGCTTTGAAAGTGTCCACATTGTAATTTTTTGTAGTGGTCTAATTTACCGCAAGTATAACATTCAGCTATTCCTGTTGGTGTTGCTTTTCTTAATCTAATATAAAGGCTAAACCATTTATCAAGTTCTTTTTTTAACTTACTAATAGGTTTTTTTACCATAAAGTATTCTGTATAAATTCTTCAGGCGGTGCTACATAAGAGTATTTAGCAATTTTAGTTTTTCTTCCGAATCTAGTTTCTCTTTCTATTGGTGTGCTATCAATAAAGTATCCTTCTTTTCTATGGTTAAATATAATTGCTGATAGTCTTGTTGCTCCATACTCTTTAATAGCTTCCCAACTAGTTATACTTTTGTAATTTTTTAAATGCCAAAGTACCGCGTCAGATTGTGTCTTTACTTCGTTTCTTTTTATTGTTATTTTCTTCATGATTTTTAAAGTTTGGCGGATATACTTCAGAAGTTATTGCTTCTAAAATACATACCACGATTAATAATACCCATACTATATAAAATTCCATAATGTTATTTGTCTATGTATTCGTAATCTCTAAACTTACTATAAAGCCAAAGTACGAATCCTATTAATATTGCCCAAGCTATCATTTGAGTAGTTTTTGTTTTCTATAATATAATTCTTTTGTTTCGTCTGCACCGCAAGTTTCTACATTATATATTGCGTTATCTATTCTTTTTTTATGTGCTAATAACCACCTGTAAAAAGTGCTTATGTTTAAGAACTGTTGTTGTTCACTATAACGAACTCCTATTCTAAAGGATTCTTTTACATCTTGAAAATATAAATTTTGAAATCTAGTTTCTAATTGTAAATCTTTTGCAAATATTTTACTAAGAGCAGCCATAGTCTTGCCGTCTGTTTTATGTCCTAGTTCTATTGAAGTTTGTGCAATTAAGTCGTATACGTCTTCTGTTAAAAAGCATAACTCATATTGTTTTATTAATTTCATAATAGTTCTTTGCCTTTTAGGTATTCGTTTAATTGTGTGTCTATTTTAGACGTTTTATTATCATATTGTTTACTTCGCTTAGACCAAGTTTTTAATCTGCGTTTTGTACACCAAGTTTTTTGCATATCTTTTCGCAACTTACCACGTTTAGAAGGTTCAGTCCAATAATCATAAAAATCTTCTAACATTTCTTTTGGATAATCATAACTAAAAACTTCTTCTTTAAAAGTAATATTATTATTTATTATTATTTCTTTATTATTATTAATAGTTTTACATTTTTCAAACCTCTTGTTGTTAATAAACTTAATAACTTGTTCTTCATTTATTTTAAAGTGTTGTTTTGCAGGTATTCCTTTTCTTTTAACTTCTAGAATACCTAGATTTTTTAGTTTCTCAACTGCTTTTCTAATTTGATAAGGACTTAATGTAGTATCTTTTTCTATATTCTTTTCGGTATTAAAAAACCACCCTTTGTCTGTAGATACAATTTCTGTAATTTGTTGGTTTTTAATAAAGTATTCTTCTTTTGATATAAGGTCTGCAAGTAATACAGTTTCTTTAAGACCTATTAATTTTGCTAATTCTTTATTAACTATTAAAAAAGCTGTACTACTTAACAAATGTTTCATAATAAATCTAAGTCTAAATTATGTTTATAATTTTTTAAAAGTAACCTTATATTTTTTTCTATGCTACTTATATTATTTGAATTTGTATGAATTGTCGCAACCATAGTTTTTAAATTGTTACTCATATTATTTTCAACTGCAGCAAAAACCTTATTAAAAGTATTACGATATAATGCCCAAGTTTTATATAGAACTTCGTGTTGTTTTTCATAATGATATATAGAACTTCTATCTCTATTTAATTCATTTGAAATACAATTATAATGTATACCTTTTTTAACTCTAGCAATATTACTAGCAACCATTCTAGGTATATGAACAGCTTGTTCTCTTGTTTTATGTCTTAAACTATTTTTAGGTAGCTTACATACCTGCGTAGTCATTACGCAGATATGTTCTACCATACTTTTATCGGCTAAAGGAATTATTATTTTAGGCATATTAAAATGGTCCTTTATTAGAACCCTTTTCCATAATATAATCGTACCACTTTGTAGCAAGTGTTGTTACATCTTCACTTGTGCCGTTTTTAGCAATTACAAAATCTACTGCACACTTTAAGGTGCTTTGCTTGACTATCATTTTTTGTACGTTATCGTCTTTCTTATAACCACCACCACCTTGATAATCTGTTTGGATTTTAATAGAACCTTTGTCGTTCATAGTGTATTTAATTAATTCACCTTCTTTTAACTTAGGGTCTTCTGTTTTGCGATATATTTTACCTACATCACCATTTTGCATTTCAACTTCAAAAACGTATAATTCTTTAAACATTCCTGAACCTTGAACTGAACTTACATTACTTTCTTTCATATTTCTTTTTTTAAAGTTTGCCTACTATTAAGGAGTTCGGCTTTTCCTATTCTTAAATATAAGAAATTTAAAATTAAAATTGTTGTATTATAAAAGATTCTCCATTTTTAAAAGCCCAATAGAATGTAGCGTCCATTATTGATTGTTCATCAGGATAATCTTCTTTATTATAATCTTTCCAAAATTCTTCCATATCTTCATATTCTGTATATTCACAAGAGAAGGCAATAGGGTCAAATTCTATTTCTTCACCTGTATTTTCTTCGTAACTTGTTAGCATTTCAAACAACTCTAATCTACCTATTGGGCTAAAATCGTTTGGTCTATGTTCTGCAAACCAACTTGCAAATTCATATATATTTATATTGTTTTTCATAATTTCTTAATATGTTTAATTAATTGTTTTTTAATATATTCAACCTGCTCTTTATTTATACAATTTATAAAATCGTATGCGTCAAAAGTAACGCTAAATTCAATTCCTTTTTCGTCAGTTCCTGCTATATGTACTTCACCTTCAAAAGAATGAAATGTATGTATATCGTTTAGTCTTTTATGTATTTCTTCCATATCTATTTATTTAATTATTAAAAAAATAAGGCAAGAGTTTGGTATCGCAACTGATTTTATCTCTTATTAAGTGTGTTTGAGGACTCTAGATTTATTACAGCAATAACCTCAACCAATACACACCTTATTATTTATATATTTATTTCTAAGTCAATATTATATTCTTCTGTATATTCTTCTAAAACTGAACTTGCGTTTTCTTTACATCTTGAACACCTTTTATCTTCAGTCAAAGTAGCTTCACAACAATGAGATACTTCGTTACAATCGCAGTCTTCTCTTTCGTTACATACTATACAACATTGATGTTTTTCGCAGTGGTCGTCAAAGTCTTCTGCTTCATTACTACATAATAGACAAGATTTGTTATTTGAGCAATCTCTAGGGTCATTATAAAGTCCGTGCGTTGCTTTTATCCATTTATTTTCTTCCATAATTATTTATTTTCTATCCAACTTATTTGTTCTTTCATTATCTTTATCTCCATTTGGTAGTTTTTTACCCAATAGTTATGCATAACTTTCTTATAACCTTTTCTCATTCTTGCAATTCTTTTTTCAAGAACTTCTATCTTCATTTTTAAGTTTTTTACTATTTGATATTGTGTTTTCATAGTTATTAATCTCTTATTTGTTTAATGAATTTGTGCATAGCGTTTCGCCACTCGTCTTTTGTAACTTGTATATTGTCTTTATTAAATACAGAATCAATAGTTACAAAGCTATATGCTATTCCGTCTATATTTTCTTGTAATACGTCTGCTGTTAGTTTACCTTCTTTTACTCTTGCTCTGTAGTACCAATTTGTGTGTTCTACATTCCATTTAAAATAAACAGGTAAATCAGAATGTTTGTATTCTTTAATTGTAGATACTTGCTGAGTTACTTTAAACGTCTTTTCTTTTGCAGCAACTTTGTTAGAAGTTTCTAAGTCTTCTTGTCTTAGTTCTTCTATTTGATTTTTTAATTCATAAAATCTTTCTTTTGTCATTTTCTTAATTTTAGTTTATACTTTGTTTTTAGTTGTTAAATTATATTGTATAATTTCAATTTATTTTCTTCTACCTTTTTTTGATAAGCACTTGAAGTTTGTATCATATACTGACTTTCATAGTTATCATATTTGTCTACATACTTTTTTATCATTCTGTAAAGGTTTTCAAATTGCATATTCTTTTTGTCTTTTAAGAATTTTCTGCATTCTGTAATTGATAATTTTTTCATTTTCTTAATATTGGTTAAGACGCCTCTCGGCGTTTCGCTTATTTAAAGCTCGTCAGCTAACCTATCTTTTGTATTTTTATAATATCTCCCAATCAACTACTTCTGTTGTCCAAGGGTTGTGACCAAATTGTTCCGCACATAAGTCAGTTGCCTTCATTTTTGCTTCCCATTCTGACCTTGCTTCTACTGTGTAATCAATACAAGTTAATTTATCTGATTTGCTTGGGTTTTCTTTAACCTCTACTTCTACTGTGTATTCAAATTTATTTTCCATTATTTTCTTCTTTTTAGTTTATACTTTTGCTCCGTTTGGTAAGGTGGTTGCTTCTGCCTTTATTTTTATATTTTAAAAAAGGAGTAAAGCAATTATTTGTTTACTTTGAATTGTGTTTAATATCTTAATAAAACCTGTTCGCAATAGAACTCTCCATATTCTGACCTTACAGCTGTTCTCACAAGGCGTGATGGCGGTTGACACTTTATAAAGCTTGGCTTTATACATTAAGTAATTGAGTTCTCGTTGGCTTGCCTTTACTTAACGCTCATTTGACTCGTTTGCTTTACTCCTTTAATATTTCAATGAACTAATTATGAGGTAAATATAATAAGAAGATATATATAAACCAAGTAAAAGTGTTAAAAACTTATTAACAATTGTAATGTGAATAAGATTATTACGTATAAGACGTTCTAATACGTTTCGGATATAATATATATAAAAATAAAAAGAATCGCTTAAAACGCTTTAAAACAAGCTTAAAAGTAACATTATAGCAATTATACTTAGGTACACTAAGAATATCTTGGTATTATCTTTCATAAAGGCATTAGTAAATTAATAGGTATTGTTCCGTTTTCTAAAACAACAGTACAGCCAATAGCAGGTTTCTTGCCGTATTTTGCATAAGCCATAGCGTAACTTTCGTGGTTTATACCACAACCGACTTGAGTTCCAAAGACCCTAAACTTCATTCCAACGTACCATTCTGTATAACATTGTGTATGTAAATGACCCTGTACTGTATTCATCATATCTGCACGACACTTAGTCCTCGCAGTTCCACCTTCTCCGTGTATGTATTGTACGTTGTCTTGTTCGTATCGTTCTAAGAAATCCCAATTTGGTACTTCTAAAACTTCTTTATACGACTTAATCCATTTAGAAGGTATTGCACTTGTTTGTGCTTTTCGCATAATCATTCTATCGTGATTGCCTATTATAACCTTAGCAATAGGAAACGCTTTATACCAACGTGCTATACGTTTAATAGAAAGTTCTAATTCGTCTGCTCCACCCATTCCGTCTGCAGAAGTTTCGTGATAACTAGAATAATGATTATCCACTATATCACCAATAAATATAACATCTGATATATTATACTTATTGTATTGTTCCAAACAGAAGTCCAAGTATGCGTCTAAACAAAAAGGTTCGTGTAAATCGCCTACGACTAAGACATTACGTACTTTGTCTTTACGCATACGTTGGATAACTTCTATTTCGTTTGGTTTAAGTCTGTATCTATTACTTCTTTCCACTATCAGCAATACCTTGACCAATTACAAGTGATACTCCTGCGTAGAAAATTGTCTGTGCAGTTTCTGCGTCTACACCTAAATACTTTACTATCAAAGGAATTACGATACTACCTATTGCGTACCAAAATTTCTTTGATTTGAACATCGTTAATAAAAGCCAATTTTTCATAGTTAAAATTTTTAGTTAATAAATTAGTTATAAGTCCATATAACGTTTTGGTCTTTGCTAGGGTCTACGTCACAATGAATAAATTTAGACTTAGCGTTTATTCCTATCCTGTTTATTCCTACTTTCATTAGAGCGTTTACTATTAAATATAATTGCCTACTTCCTTTATATGCAATATCAACTGCTAGACCTTTTAAATGTGCAGAATTAAAAACGCCACCCACCCTACGATTTGTCGCTTCTGAACGCCAACCTGATGTAATAACAAAAGGAGTATCTGCTTCTTGACGTGCTTGGTCAAGCAATTCAACAAAATGTTTATTCATATTGAATCCTGAATTTGGTATAGATTTGTCTGCAAATTCTGATATATCAAAGTAATTAAAAGCCATTATAAATAATATAGTGCATATATTTTTGCACCTTTTACTTCTTTAATAAGTTTTTTTCTTACCTTTTTTTCTTCCTTTTTTTCCCACTTTGGATTTTTTGAATTAAGTTTTCTTCTTTTCAAATTTTATAAATTTATAAATCGTGAACGTAATAGCCAACACTAAAGAAACTAGCGTTAGAATTTCGTTGCAATCTGTGATACTAAATCCTATTGCCGAGCCGTTTGCTACGGCTACCTGTATGCTGTCCTTCATTTCTTTCATTTGTTTGTTTTTGCAAATATCCTTTCAATGCAGTTTCGTTTTTTATTTTCGGTTTATAATGTCCTCGTTTCATTATTTTAAATCAGAAGTTAAAAAATCATCTAAAGTTATTTTACCACCTTTATTTCTTTGTTGCTCTAAGTTCATACCTGAGTAGAAAGCGTTAGTATCAGGGTCTACGTCAGCACCTGTGTTGGTTGAGTATTCAGGATAGGAAGAAGTATTATGTCTTATATAAGTAATCATTCGTTCAGTATAGAACTCAGCCGTGTTTCTGATTTCTTCACGTAATCCCTGTGCTTCTGATTCACTTATAGGAGTGGAATTTTCTGCAGTTTTAGTAACTACGTTGTTATTCATTACTTTGAACCTTAGAAAAGGTAACGCTTCGTAAAAACTCCAATGAACCAAAGCGTCTGAAATATAATCTTCTACTAAAGTTTGGTAAACACCTGCTAAAGAACCACCTGAAATATCTGACTGAAGTTTAGCAAAAAGGTCTGTACCTAACTTTGTTTCAATATACTTCTTTTGTGCGACTTTTATATAAGGTAAAATATATTCTACGTCTACTGAATTTCCTATTGCAGTAGAATCTTTTAATTTGTTTTCTGATATGAATAATATATAGTTCGCCATTTCTTATTTATTTATAAATCCTTTTTTGGGCATACGTTTAGGTGCGTTAGCAACTTCTGAATCGTTTGGTGTTGGATAAAACCCTTCACTTCTTGCCTTTGCAGTAGAAATAAGCATATCATCATCTAAAGGTCTTTTCATACCTCTACCTAAAGCTGTCTTAAAAATTCTACGAATCCACCTATGGTGACAATTACCACCGCCTTTGTAAAGCCATATACTATACTCTTTTGTTCCTTTCTCTCCCCAACCCGGATTCACTTTTAAACTGTTCATTTGTAAAATATCTTCCTTACGATACATCTTTTTAGCTGACATCATTTTTCTGCAAAATTCTCTAGATGTACCTGTCTTTCTGCTTAACCCTGAATCTTCGTCATATACGTATCTTACCCTATAATATTTGTCATACGTCTTAGGGTTTAATCTGTCTTGCTCACTTGTTGCGTTTGGTCTAGCTGTTCCTGTCGTAGCAAGTTCAATATGTGATAGTTCGTTAAGATTAGATTCAAAATCAAATTCAGCGTGTTCACCTTCTGCGTCTTCTTCGTGTACTAGTTCCCAATCTTCAGGAATATCTTCGCCAAATTCTTGTATAAATTTATCTAGTTCTGTAACTTCTTCTGACATATTATATCTGTCTTCGTCATCTGCAGTTATTTCATCATTCTCTAATGGAGGTAATCCTAGTTCTTCTCTTATTTCGTCTTGCGTCATAACCTCTTTCATATCTTCAACAGTAAACTTACTTGTGATAGGTTTAAATTGTTGTATAGAAATAGGTAAGTTAATATCGTTTATATCTAGAATCTTTTTAAAGCAATTAAGTAAGTGTTCTTGAAAAGGTTTAACTACTGCGTTAGAATATATTTCGTATGCTTCCGTCATTTCTTGTGCGTTATTACCAAGACCTGAATCACTACGTATACCCATAAGCATAGGACTAGTAACTCTATGTGAGGTAAGTATGTTTTGAACGAGTAATTCTTGTAATGCGAGGTACTGTTTATCTGCGTTGCTTACTGCTATTGGTGTTATTTCAGGTGTTCTAGTTTTATCATCTGAGAATGTTAATACAAACTTACCACTAGCTTTGGCGCCTGTAAACTTAGACGCTAAACTATGTTCTATCTGCATTCTTTCTTCCTGCGTAGGTACACCATTCGCGAAGGAAATAAAATACGACCCTGAGAATCCGTTTTGTATATTGCTTAAATGGAACTCGGCTACCTTTTGGTCTATCATAGCCCAATTACACCCTGAAACGTAGTCAGGGGTCTTGTAAAGGTGCATAGAAGGACTATAAAGTCCGTCATATATTATCTGACTTGCGTCTGCTCTATTATTCATATTAAAAGCAGGTACAGGTAATGGAGGATTCTTTCTAATATTAGTCCAATCTGCACTAACGTAATACGTATCTATTTGTCCTCTTTCGTTTGGTAATCCAATTCGTATTTTTTCAACAGGTATATGATGCACCTCAGCGATTCGTGTTTTATCCTTTGACCAAATTATGTTAATAGCATACGCACCTTGTAGTTTAAAATCAAAAGCACACTTCTTAAATACTTCGTGCATAGTTTCACTAGAGTTTGCACCTGATAAGAATTTTTTAAGTCTTACATAAGCGTCTAGATTTTCGCTATCTTCTACTATAAAACCTTCACCTGCTATCATATCACTTGTAGCATTTACAATAGCTGCGTGTGTACTTGAATTGTAGTAAAGGTCTATAAGAAATTGAGGATACAAGTTAGCCCAATCTTCTGTACCGTACTCTATCCAATCTTTACCCATAGCCTCACGTATTATCGGTGCTGTTTGAGTTTCTAGGTTTATATTTAATATATTTTCCATTATGAACTGTAATTATTTAAGTATGTATTTAGGTCAGCTCTTTCAAATGTTGTTAAACTAGCACCTTTTACTATTATTAATTGAGTAACATTAGCATTTAACCCCCCTTTTAGTCTATTAATAAGCATATTGCCTGAAGACGTTACGTTTGTTGTTGAAGATTCAGTTCCGTCTAAATAAGTCCGTACTGCTGTTCCTGTTCTTTCTATTCCTATATTGTGATAAGCTGAAGTACCTATTGTAGCACCAATAGTCCAATCTAAAGCACCACCACCCATTTTTGCCTTAAACGCACCTGAATTTTGTACCCTAAAGAATTGAACATTAACACCGTCTTTATTTGTTAGTACGTCATTTGAATTAATAGTCGTACCAAATTTAATCCTTATATATACTGCGAAATCTCCGTCTAATGTTATTTCAGAAGTCGTCAGCATATCTTTATTTTCATCAGCAAAAAATATAGAATTATCACTTCCAACCCATACAGGGTTGTCTTCTTCTGATACTAAATGATTTGTGCCTTTACTATCACTCCATTGTGTAACATCATCTTCATCATCTGCTGCACTTGAATCTGATTCTAATACATTTGTATTGTATTTATACCAATGCTCTAAATTAGCTAATAGAGTGGGTGTAAAATGCGTAGTCTGAGGTGCTAAAGTATTTTTAATTGCTAATCTCATTATAGAGTGTCGTTCTTATATACTAAAGCTAAACCACTTCCTAGAGTGATAGCAGTAAAATTAAGAAATAATACTGTTCCTGCAGGATAAGTTTGGTGTAAATCAGCGTCTGTTGCGGTTACATCAGAACCTGTATCTAAATTAGTTACTTGTGTTTCAAGGGGAAAATGAACTGCGTAATAACTAACATCTGTTGCTGTTGCTATTGCGTCTGTTCCTTCTAATACTGTTACTTTTCCTTTTCCTAATTGTTCACCTAATAATTCATTTGTTGAATCTGCCATTGTTTTTTATTTTAATTTGTGTATAAATAATTCGTTGTTGTTTCTGTATGTGTTGTATATCTCACTTGTTCGCTTCCTGAAGTTTCTGTTACATATAGTTTACCTGATTCTACTTCACCTTTTAAAGTTCCGTGCGTACTTCCTGTATCTACTGCTGCTGTTGTTTCTGTTGCAGGTGAATTATCTGCGTTCAAAGTTCCTGGCACAGCACCATTATAACTAACTTCGTATATTTTATAATGCCAAAATCCATACGGCTTAAAATTAATATTACCTGTATATCTATTTTCAGATGTATTGTGTGATATTTCTACTTTTTGATACCTATTGTAAATAGTATCAGGATAAGTAGGACTATTTCCATAGCAATATTTTACTGTACCTGTCATATCATTTGTAAACTTAAATAATAAACGTATTCTACTATTAGCAACTGAAGTGTCTATTCTTTTTTCTTCAGTAGTTACGTAAAAGTCTGCGTCAGAACCGTATGTTATATGTAGCATATTATATAATAGAAAAACATATAAAATATTTGATAATAAAAAAAGGGGTGAATTAACACCCCCTTTTTAAAAGAAATATATAAATTGGGTTTTGCACCCAAGAAAGATTATTAGCTTACATCAAGCGATACTGTAAACGCAGTATTGTCAAATGGATTATCAGTATAATCTGCTAACGTTGCTGCAGGGAAACTTTCTTGACTTGTGAAAGTAAGGTCGTAACCTGACATATCACCAAAAGCCACTCCTGACGCACCTGTACCTGTATTAAGCTCCATACCATTGTCTAGTCCGCAAACCATTATTAAACGCTTACCTGTAGACCTTATTTGATTGAGTTCAACGAATACTACTAATCTGTTACGAGCTAGTAATTTAATTTCGTTTCTATCTACTAATGAAAGTTTGTGTAACTTAATGTTAATACTTTGGTCGTAGAAAATAGTACCATTTTCTGTACTTCCTGTAATAGTTTCAGTAAAAGAACCTGTACCACGTACTAAGTTATATTTAAAAAGCTGACTACCTGTACCACTACCTGTTAAATCTACGTCATTTACTTCACCTGAACTTGGTTCAATACTTGCACCTGCACCACCACCAATATTTACGCTATCGTGTTGTGCTAAATAAATAGCTTTCACACCGCCGACAGTATCTCTACAATCTAATGCTCTTCCTGTTGTTAATTCACACGCCATATTATTAAGGTTTTAAAAGCATTTTGAAGGGGTTTTTACACCCCTTCTTGTGCTAGGTTATTTATTAGTCTTGTCTTACAATATCACCACCCTGTCCGTGTTGAACTCCTGCAGTAAATTTAGCTACTACTCGTAAATTGTCTGAGCCGTCTAAAGCACCCATATCAAGCATACGGATTTCTGTAGTATCACTTAAAAGGTCGGTTCCGAAGAACATGTTTGACTTTTGAGCTGCTACCATTTTGTTAGCAGGAAATCCTGGACACATAGCAATTTTTGTTCCATTATACATAGGAACAAAAGCGTCATTCATAGAGTATAATTGTTGGTATCCTGCGTTAGCTTGATTTTCTAAGTAAAGTCTGTAAGCTGCAGAACCCATATAAATATAAAGGTCTTCTTTTCCGTAAACTGTAATAGGTACAGAAGCCATAAGTAATCCTAAGTTTTCGTCTATGTTTGTTGCTGAATGAGCAGTACCTGCACCACCTGAATTGTCTGCTTCTACAACGGCAGTATCAGCGTCTATAGTACCTACACCACCTGCAGTCATCCAACCTGTTACTGAGCCAGGGTCTGAATCGTTTCCTGTCCATATAACTTGTTCAACCCAATCAGATATAGTACCTGCTAAATGAGCCATTATAAATGCTGCAAAGTCATCACCAAGCCCTCTATTGTGAGCACCTGCTGAAGTTTGAGTAACTTGCCAATCTGCAAGAACGTCTTTTTTACATAAATCTACGTTTATTTGAAGTTCTTTTGGATTAAGAACTCTCTCTGTTAAAGTAATTGTTCCTGCGTCAGTAAAGTCGCAAGTAGCGTCTTTGATTAAAGAAGCCGTAGCCACCTTAGTAATGTTTCTTTTGTATTTTACATTTTCTAAGACTGTTACGTTTTCTAATGTTTTCGCACTACGTAGAGCTGCACCTATATATTGTCCTGCGTGGTCACCTGCGTAGTTACTAGTAATTGAAAATCCCATAATTTTGTAATTTTAATTGTTTGTTATTTGTTTAAATTGTATATGTATCTTTCTTTAGTAGACATTTGAGAATAATGCTTTTCTTTTACTTTTCCTGTCTTATTAAATTTAGATACTTTGATTGGTTTTTCAGCAGGTTCTTTAGACAAGTCTTTTACTTGACTTTCTAATTCTGCTTTTTCAGTTTCTAAGGTGCTTGCTAAATCTTGTAAATCATCATTATTACCTTTCATTTCGTCAAGTTCAGACGATAATCTAGCAATATCCGATTTTACTTCATTAAGTAGTTCTTTTATAACTGCACCTATTTCGTTGATAAGACCTTCTTTGTCAAATTCAACTTCTTTTGTTTCTTTAATTTTCTTTGGTTGTCTTTCTTCTTCTGTCATTTCTTCTTCTTCAACCACTTCTTCAGTTTCTTCAGTTTCTTCTTCTTCGTATATCTCTGCAATTATTCCTTCTTCTTCAACTGAGAATCCTACTCCGTCTTCTGTTTCATATTTCCCTGCAGGTAACGGCATTGTAGTTCCGTCTTCTGTAAGTATTGATACGTCTACTCCTGCTTCTAATGAATCTGCAGAAGAAACGATAATAGTACCGTCAGTCAGTTTAGCTTGAGTTTCAAATTTAACTTCTTCTTCTTTGTTCAAACCTAATGCTGACAATATTTGTAGTTTTAAGTCTTCCATAATTAAATATTTAATTTGTTTTAATAAAATTTTATACTATATAATAGAACGTCTATTACTTTGTTTGATTTTCGGATATTATTTCTGAAAGTGTAGTTAATATATCTTCGTCTGAATATACAGGTCTTGACATTTCTTGCATTTTGTCTACAAAATATCCTTCTATACTTAAACCTTTTAGTTCACCTTCTTTAATTCTTGACCATAAATCCTCGTTTTCTATTTTCATTTTTACAAACCACGTTCCAATAGGTAAATCAAATCCATACATTTTTGACTTGTCTTGTTCACCTTCTTTAATCCAACTTTCAACTGTTAAAACACCTGCTACTCTTTGTTCGTGTTGGTATGTAGCTTTGTGGTGATTATTGTGTTTTAGATAGAGTTCACTTGCTTTACGTACTGTCGCTTTTGAAAAGTAAACGTAATATTCTGAATCTGTATTTGGGTCGTATCTAAATATTTGCTTGTTCGGTATCAAGGCAGGACTAACTAACATTCTTTTTTCCTCGTCTACTTTAGCAAATGTTAAGTTATTCTTTTCTTTTCCGAAATATACAAAATCAACTTCTATCGCAGGTTGTGATACCAACGATATTGCGTCAATAGATAGTTCTTCGTTTTCGTCTGAGATAACTAACTCAGTAATCTTAGTTAGTTTCTTTTTTAGTTTTTTATCCATAATATATAATATATTTATAAGTTCTTTATTTGATTTTAAATCGTTGCTCTACGTCTTATTGTAGCATCTTTGTCTTGTTGGTCTGTTATTTCGTCACTAACAACATACGCTTTTACAGGGTCGTTAGGGTCAGGTATTTCACCACCACCTCCAATAGTAAATGCTCCACTTAGAGCTTTAGGTGCAGGTGGAGTACCTCCACGACTAGGCATAGAACCACCTCCTGGCGCTCCTCCACTTGAACCTGGATTTGTAGCATATATTGCTTTTACATTATTCATACCTGAAACAACTGCTGCTGCTGCTGCAATACCACCTAAAGCAGGACCTACAATAGGAATACCTGATAAAGATTTATAAGATTCTACTGCTGACTGATATGTAGCGATAATCGTACTTGCTGCTGCAAACGCCTTTCCTGCTTTGCTTTCTTTACCCATTATAGTAGATAGATGACCAAAGGTATCTTGTGTAATTTTTAACTTAGTCTTCATTTCCATTTCATTCCACGTCTTCTGTTTTTGGAATGTTTGTTCTGCTATTAAATCAAACTTCTGTGCAGTCAATTCTCTTAGAGCAACTTTATTGGATTCAGAAATCTCCATTGCATTTATTTCATTCATAGCCATAGTTTCCTGAAATTCTAATCGTAATCTCTCTTTCTCAACTAAGTCTTCTTCTTCTAATATTTTTATCTCTTCTTCTAAACTGAAAAACTTATCAGCGAAAGCCATTGCTTGGTCTAACTGTTTTTGTGCAGCTTCTAATCTTTTTTGAGCTAACTCATCTTCTGCTTCTTTTTGTTTTGCAATAGCTTCTAACCTCTTGTTTTCGTGTTCGGTCTTTATAGCGTTAATCTTGTTGTTAAGCTCTATCTGTTTAGTCGTACTTTCTCCTCTTATATTTGCTAACTCAATTTCTTTCTCAGCTAAAGCGTCTAGGTCTTCTGCAGTAGATTCACTCATAGCATTTTGTTCTCTTTGAATCCTTACAGCTTCTTCTGCGTTTTCTAGTCTTTTATCTAATAACTCTTGCTCCATAGCAAAGGCTTCTTTTGCTGCGTTTAAACGTTCTTCTGTAGACTTAGTAACATCTTCAGCTATTAACTTTAACTGCTCAATATCAGAACGTCTTTGTGCCGTTTCTACATTAAGTTCTCTTTCGTTATCTCTTAATCTTTGAAAAGCTCTTGTTAAATTATCTGCTAATTCTATATCGTTTTTAATCTCATCACCAATTCCTTTAAAACTTTCTTTCATTCCCTTCCACGCTGCTTTAGGGTCTGTAAATATTTTAGTTAATGAACCTCCAAACTTAGATATTCGGTCTGTAATAACTTTAACTGTTGCACCAATTTTAGAGAATATTCTTTCTAACGCTTCAGCACCTACTTTTGTGTTTTTAAACCATACTGCTAAAGAGCCAAACGCTACAAGTAAAAGCCCTATTCCTGTTGCTGCTATTCCTGTTTTTATTGCTGAAAATAAAACCTTAGCACCTGTAATCACCTTACCGCTAAACATCATCTTAAAGCCTTGACCTGCTAATTTTGCTTGGATTACTATTTCTTTTAATCCGCTCTGCATAATCTTACGCATTTCGCCAAACTTGTTTTTTACATCTCCTATCGTTACTCCAAACAATCCAAAATTATCTTTAAGAGTTTGCGTTTCTTTTTGTGTATCTTTTAGGTCTTTTTTTAGACCATCAATTTTTGCTTTTATTTCAAATACGTATTGTTCTCTATTTGCCATATCTTAGAATGTTACTGTTGCTAATTTATTTTCTGTTATAATAATACTTGCTGACCATTGTACGTTTGTGCTTGCCGTACCTACTACTGTTAATGTTACATCATCACCTGTATTTCCTAAAGTCGTAGCAGTACCACCTACTGTTCCGTTGCTTTTTACTGTTGTTGTTGTTTGATTGTAAGTTCTTGTTCCGCTATTATTTACCAATACAGTACCTACTATTTTTTCATATCTATAATGCCCTGCAGTTCCGTCATCACCACCTGTCACTAAAGCGTTTACGTGGCATTCAAAAGCTAACAAGCTATTCGTTTGTACGGTAATATAACTACTTCCGTCACCTTGTATACTTAAATTAGTATCTGACGCATTTGTTGTAGTTCCTGATAATAAAATAGTAGACATTTGTGTTAATCCTGCAGTTCCTAAAGCCGTAGATGTATCATAAAAACCTCCACCACCTATTACTACTTCTCCTCTACGTAATACTTTTCCAAAGTTTCCTCCTATTAAAGAACTGTCTTGCATATTAAGACCGACTTCGTGAAAAGAACCTGATATTAACAGATTATTATTACCTCCTCCTGTTTTGTTGTTACTACCTGATATAAGAGAATTAGTCGTACTTCTTATTTTATTTCCTTCTCCGAAATCTTTTGCTTTCCCTTTAGTGTTTAATCTACTTTTAATATCTCTACTTATAGGATAAGCATAACATTTACCTGTTTTTTTATTATAGTGATAGCCGTATTCTAAACAACACCTTTCGTTTGCGAACATTTCACGAGTTCCGTCAGTAAAAATAACAAGTCCGTCCTCATAATGGTCTATCCTTTTTGGTTTTATTTTATATCCTTTTTTAAAATCCATTATCCTATTAATATAAGTTCTACTCTAGATAAAGCTGTTGGATTATATTGTATCTTATTTACTCTATAATGTTTGTTCTTTATAAAGACTAATTCGTTGAAATTAAACTGACTAATATCTGCAGCATTTAAGTTTATTTTTATCTCTAATATTCTTGTATCAGGGTCGTATAATTCGTGAAAATAAGAAGCATAATAAACATTGTATAGATTATTCACCGTACTTCCTGGTATATTTATTAAAGGACAAGCACCCCAATTCATATCCACAGTAGTAGACGAAAAAGGAAACTCTTTGAAATGAGTAAATAAAAGATAATCCTTTTCCCCTAAAAACCTTGTACCTCCTGTACCTTCAGGAAACGTTCTATAATTACAATCATTTGCACCTAAAGTTCTTACTCCATTATCATATAAAATTCTTGGAGCATTTTCTCCGTCTGAAAATTCTGTGTTGTCATCATTTGCAGAACAAAGTGTAGGAATAATCATAGGTCCACAAGGTCCATATATAACAGTATTAATATTAGGGTCAAATATTGGTTTTATAATAGTAGCTGCAAAAGGTTCATTTGTTATCTTTTCTTTTCCTGTTAATAAACTATGCGTTGTACCATAATCCCTGTCGTAATCTCCATAGCTTCTAGGAACAGTAGGAGCTGCTGTATATTGTTTACTTGCTGAATCCTCTGCTTTAGCATATCTAAATTCTACTAATTTCTTTAAGTCTAGTGGTTTTAATGTTACTTCTGACATATCTACTTTATCAGTCCAATCGTGTATAATACTTCTGTCCTCTAATGTTGTTCCTGATGTATTACTGATGAATAAATCATTATAAGGTTCTATTTTTAAAGTATTAGCTTCAGTCTTGCTTTGTAATACAACTAAATTAAAACTCTTAATCAATCCATTCACAAATTCCCATTGATTCATCTCTCCTCTTAATCCATTTAATAAAGAAACTGCGTCGACATCTTCTCCTACTGTTTCCCATTGCACATAAGTGTGATAATTAGGGTCTCCTGCTATATATAAGCCTGCTGCTTCATCTAATATCTTTATGTTTGTAGAAGGAGCTTGTACCTCAACTCTGAAAATATCCCCCACTGCTATGTCTTCTCCTGATACATCAGCAAAAACAGTCATTCCTCTTAAAGAACCATTACCTGCTGCTGTTGCAGAATATTGGCTTGCACCTGCATTATCGTGTAAATAAAAAGTTTGTTCGTCATAAACAGCTTTCCCTGACATTGTACTGTCGTATTGTTTTATCCTAATTTTTACATTAGCATAACCTATGCTAGAGTGAGAATTGTAAAAAACAACAGTTCCCCCAAACCATAATTGACCACCTGCTGCAATAGTTGTGAATCTATGGGTACCACTATTATATATTTGATTTGCTTCAGAACAGAAATTTACACCATGAGGAGTAAAATCACATCTTGAAGTATCTACAGGCGCCCAACTTGATGTTACTGATTCACTAGAACCGACAGGAGGAGCAACGGTGAACTTTAAGTTACTTCCTGATATAGGACCTGCTCCTGTTCCCCAATTAAAATCCATATACAACTTTGTAAAGTCTGTTGTATTTAGAAAAGAAGATTCGTAATAATAACCTGCTTCGTCCATAATTCTGTCTAATAAATATTTGCAATTTATCCAAGGTCTAAAAGCGTCTCTTAATTGGAAAACATTTATTGAAGGAGTTTCAAGAAGACCTGTGTTGGCGTTTATATGTCCGTTGTATGTAAACTGTCCTGACCAATCACAAAAAGGATATTTTAATACATCTGTTGTAGTAGCACCAGTACTCCCTGCAAAGCTACCACTCACTAAAGCATTTTCTAGGTCTAAAATACCTGTCCAACTTTTCTCTATATTTGCTGCAGTATATTCGTGAGCTAATTCGCTAAAATCTATATCTTGAAAAGTTTTATTTGATATAACATCTTTTAAACTCTGTACGTCAGAAAACAAATTTACGTTATATGAAATCTGTCCTTTCTTTTCTTTTATATCTACCAACTTTAAATTTCCTTCAAAAATAGTAAAGCTATCTTCTTTGAGTATTGCTTTTGTTCTAACATAAGGATTAAAAGAATATATATCATCTGCTATTGAAGTTTGAGTATCAAATAAATTAGAAAAGATTTGATTATTTCTTTTCGTTGCAGGTAAATCAAAAGACTTAGAAAAACTACTTACTCTTTCTGCTACATTTTTAAAATTATCTATACTTAGGTTTAAAGGTATACTCGCTTCTTCGTATAAATCACAAATAACTTGTCCGTCTTCTAAGTTTATATGGTCTAATATCCCCATAGCTTTGATACTTATACTATTTATAGTTACTGTTGCTCCATTATCCCCATAATAATCTAAATGGAAAACTTCCTCAGTAGCTAAAGCGTAAAAATCCCACACTACTGTTGTTGTAAAAACAGGATAGCAATATCCTTGTCCCCCTCCTAATCCATTTATACTAACACTATCAATAGGTGAAGTCCAACCTGACGGAGTTACTGACCAACAATTCTTGTCCTTTTGAAATCCTAAATTATCAAAAGCTCCTGTAGTTCCTGAAACAGTTATTTCCACTTTTACTTCATACTGTTGTGCAACGCTTAATCCTTGTACCCTTTGAGCAATACCTACTACGCTTCCTATTCCTGAACTAACGTTTGCGCTTGGTAAAACTAAGTTCCCTCCACTTCTTGTAATAGCTGTTGTAGTAGCATAGGTGCTAGAGGTTCCTGTACCTGTTGAATGATAAGAAGACCAACCTCCAATCGCTGCTCCTGTAGCTTGTAAAAAATTATGTATAGGCATAGTTCCGTTTTGAGCTGCTGAACTTGCTGAACTATAACTATTAAATTGCTGACCGTCTGTAACCATTTCTGCAGCATTATTTACAGTATCAGAAGTATATTGTCCGTTATAAGTCTGAGGATATAAAATTAATTGAACTGCCATATTATGCTCTTTGTGAATTTACAGTTTTACTTCTTTCTAATTCTATTGTGTATTGTATTAATTTATCATTAGCTTTAGTCATTCTAGTATGATTAGAATTAGTTACAATTACAGGTTCTATATATTTATGTACCACTCCTTCATCTGCACTAAATACAGTTCTCTCTTGTTTTAATATAAACACGTCAGGACTTGTCATTAATTCCTCTATCCAAATACCCTCTTCTTCAGTCAAGAAATCTGTATTTATTGTTATATTTTCAATAGTATCGTTTGAGTATACTTTTTGACCACCTCTATATCCGTGTGTGTAATATTTCTCCTGATTCCAAACCCCTTTTAATTGTTGGTATCTTATTTTTTTAGTTTTTAAAGACCTTATAGATTTCTTAGTGAAATTATAGTAATCCCAAGTTCCGTGTCTATTTAGCCAAGTCAAGCGTATGGTTTCAAATCCTTTACAGTCATCATCTTGAATATTAAAAGTATATGTTTGTGATATATCATTATTATCATCATCTCTAAATTTTACAGTATAATAGGATACATTTGCTTTGTGTGTATTCCAATTATTATATGCTGAATCACTCCCTGTAACTGCTCCGTCAAAATTAGCAGGACCACAACCGAAATAGTGTATTCTTGTACTTGCTCTTGAACTTATTTGAAAACTACCTCCTCTAGATGTTGAATCCTGTATGTTAAAATTAGCTAAATTAGAACCTCCACTATCATATAACTGTACTCGTGCTTGTCTTACTGCTTCTACTGTTGCTGAACTATCTCCTGTCGTCCAAGTTAAATTATCTGTATTCGCAATAAATGGAATAGTAGCATAATCATTGAATCTTATATATTGAGTAGCAGGAGCATTAGTTAGAGCTTTGTCTGTATCGGTATTTAATACAAATCCTCTACGATTCAAATTAAATCCTATCCCTGCGTCTCCTGTCGCAATATCTAAAATATCTGTTTCTTGTATTACTCCATTATACATAAGAAATATACTTGAACCTATTATCGGAGAATTTTGATGTAGGCTTACAGGGTCTGTAGCAGTATCTCCGTATTCTATATTGAACCATACTTGTAACCATTTCGCATTATTACGAGCCGTTGAATAGCTATCTATCAAATGAATAGGGTGTGGTGTTGTATCGCTATAATCTACACCTTTTGATGTTGAAAAATCAGACGAACCGTCATATACAGCCCCTCCTTCATAATCAGGTTTTACATAATTCTCTAATACACTTCTCATATCAAATATTCCTTGTCCTGTATTGTTTGGAGTTACTTTTAAAGTAGCTACATTATAAGTAGACCATTGTAAGTTAGTTAAGTGAGGTGCTATCCTTACGTATGCTATGAATTTTACATTAAATTTGTTCGCTACTATATTATTATAAGAAGCTGTAAATACTGTAGGTTGTCCTACAGGCATTATTAAGTATCTTGGTTCTTGTGTTATTAATAAACTCATTTCTTTATTATTTCTGTTATGTTCTCTTTAAATTCTTGCATCATATATTGGAATATATCGTATGGTACATCTCCTAAATGTTCTCCTAATGGTTTTGTAAAAAAGCTAATCCCCTGTATTCCTTTAAAATATATACTTCGTGCTATTAAAAATTGTAATGATTTTCTTGGTATAAATTGTCCTTTCTCATTCCTCACCCCCTCTAATCCTTTTCTTACTATCCATTTATCTAAAGCACTTGGGGGTGGCATTTTATTAGTATATCCTGACATTTGTTTTTTGCTCCCTGAAAGGTCTGTATAGAATCTTGCTACTTTCTTACCACTTACTCCTTTGTCTATATATTCTCCGTGTTCAGCCATTGTAAACATTAAAGAATATCCTTCTCCTTTTTTAACTACATCATACCCAATACTTTCTCTTAAAGAACCTGAAGAACTTTTATTACTTAGGTTTGCCTTAGCGTCTTTTACTACTTTTGCTCCTACTGAGTTTAGATATTTGAATACCTTTCTACTCATTACGCACTAGCTACAAATAATTCTACTTTAACCGCTTGGTCTGCACTATCTACAATAATACTTTCTAAGTCGTGCATAGATGTATTAATTGTGGCATTTGCGTCAGACACGGCAATAGCATCGTGAGGTGTACCCATTACAAAAGAATGTCCTGCAGGTAATGATATTGTTGCGCTTTCATCTGCTGCACTATCGTCATTTCCTGAATCAATTTGTAAAGATAAGTTTACATTATTTGAACTATCTAAATTAGTTATTCTAATATACTTAGTATCTTGTATGTCTACTGCACCGTCTGAACCTGATACTGCGTCTTTTGCTAATAATACAGTAGTATCTGCATTTGCAGGTATAGTAACTACTCTTTCAAAAGTATGCTCTATTCCTGTTATTGTTAAACTGTTAGTAGAACCTCTGACTGCTCCATTTATTAAGACACTTTCAGTAATTGTTGTTGTTAATGTTGCCATATTTATTTTATAATTTTATTGTTATTTTAAAGGGTTTTATTTCTATTCTGTACTTTCCTATTTTTATATTCCAAGTCCATTTCATTATTTTATAATTGAAGTCGTTGGTTGAGGTATAAAGCAACTATCATAAGGTTGTTCAATAATGATAGGTAAATTAAATACAAACCCTGTTACTGAATTATCAAATCGTTCTGTAAAAGGGTCTAAGGTAAAATCATCATCTACAAAATATCTTGCTTCTTCTCCGTGTGTTGTATTATACAGGTAAAGACTTTCGCCTGACTTGAAAGTAGCTATTATATCAGTACATATTTGTAACGTATCACTTAGTACGTCTTGTTCGTTGCTTTCATCTTCTTCTACTAAGTCCATAACGAATACCTGAAAGTTATATATCATTTGACTTTTACTAGCTTCTACGTTTACAAAGTTTATATGCATAACAGGAAACATAGTATTCTTGTTTAAATCTAGTTCCCAAATATCGCCTTTTGTAACTGTTTTAATTTGATAGTGATTCGTACCTAATTGTGCTAACGTATCTATTACGTTATTATATGTTTTAAATCTAGTGCTTTCCGCCATAATTTACTTTTGTTGTTTCGTTTAAATCTATTTCGTAACTCAACCAAGTTAAGCAAGTAAAAAGACTTAATTTTGTTATACTTTCTAAATTATTTATCTTTTCATTTGCTAACCTATACATAACTCCAAACCAACCCCACTTCTCTGCAAAGGCATTTCCTGATTCTTTTATTTCCACCTCTTCGTCTGTACCTTCGTCTGTGTAGGAATTGTCAAAGACGATTGCAAAGTTTTCAAGAAGCTGTTTACGAAAGTCCAAAAAAAAACCAGTGCTTCTTGTACTTGTTGAGCATTCATTTTTTTAAATTTTTCTGCTCGTACCTTCATATCTGTTTCTCCATACGCTTCTATTGAGTATGTTTCGCCTTCTTGTTCTACAATAGGTCTATACAATACAGCCATTATATTATGTAAATTCTTTTCTACTCCTAAAGTCATAAATTGTTCTATGTCTGCGTATTCGCCTAATGTAATTTCATCTAGGTTAGGAATAAATCCATACTCTTTTTTATCTACTTTTATTTTCTTTACTAATTCATTTACTTCTGTAACCTGCATTTCAGACATCTTCTTAAATACTTTCGCTGCGTCTTTAAGAGATAAAGACTTATATAAATCAATAGGCATATCAGACATAGCTTTTACTGTTGCTAGTGCCTTTTCAATTACGCTTTTATCTTCATTCCCTCCTATAAGGTGTAGCCACTTGTCAAGCGTTACGTCGTCCCAATTATTTATCGTATAATCTTTTGCTTCTCCTTTGTTGTTGATTTTAAGTTTCATAATATATAATAGAATTTGTTTGTTTTTAGTTTATATTTTTTATATTTGACACTTCTTAATACTTGTTTATACTTTATAGGTTCGGTAGCCACTTGTATATTATACTTGGGAGGCTAGGGTAAAAGCTGAATCAACAGCGTGTCCTATATAGACTAGCCGTACTTTGTTACGGCTTTTCTATTGTACGTAATACTTACCAAAATTAGTATCTATTTCATAAAACATTCTCATAGCCATAGCGTCTGAATAATCAGGTGAACGACCTATAATATCACTGACTTGTTCTTTAGGTATTATTCTTAGCTTTGTATCTTTGTCTGCGTCTTTCATTCTTACTTGCTCTAGTTCTTCTATTATGTAATTCTTAACTGTTATGTCTTTACAAGTAATTCCTATTTGCCCTTTGTTTATTAAGTCAGCTAATTTATAATAACATTGTGTTTTTAAGTTTTGATAGTTTTCGTTTTTTAATGGTCTTGAGTTATTAACAAATCCTTTACAACGCATATAATCTTTAACACCACCACCTACTCCGTCTTCGTCTACAATTATATTATTAAGACTTACTGCTTCTTGTTGTTGTAAATTCCTTATTTGTTCTACTACTTCATTTATAGCCGATTTAAGCACACTTACTATCTTTCTAATATGTAACCCTTCCCAAAGTATAATAACGGTTCTATCGCTCCCAAAACGTGCTACATCACAAGTTATATATTTAGTACCTTCAATACCTTTGATTTCAAAAAGATTAAGTATAGCATCATACTGAATCAAAGAATCTTTTGTTGCGTCATATTCCCAATTACCAAATAATAGACGCTGTTTGCTTAATTCGTCTAATGTTTCTAATTGTGTTTTATAGTATTTAGAAATATATTGATTATCGTCTACAAGACTTTGTATAAACTTTCTATATGGCTTTTGTGTTCCGTCTTTTGATGGTCTATAATATTGAGTGTAAACCCAATTCTTAGAAGGGTTACAAGTCATTAATAATTTAGGAATAAGATTATATTCATCTAATCTATAACGCAATCTTGAAGCAACTATATTTTTTGCCTTTTCTGTTATTTGATTACACTCATCTATGAAAGCTCCTGTTAATTCAAGTGAACCAAGATTATCAAAATTTCTATCTGAAGGATATAAGAATAAATCCTTAAGCATTATTTCTGACTTATTATAAAATGTAATAATATTTGAACCTCCATTAAAATGATAATGCTGACCTGACTTCGCTCCGTATGTTTCGCATACTTCAAAAAATGTATTTAATGTAGTTTTCTTTAATGAATCTAATTTAGACCTTCCCATTAACCATCTTGTCTTAGGATATTTAATACACATCAATATAAGCCACGCACACCCAACCCACGACTTGCCCCCACCTGCTGCTCCTCCGAATAGAACTTCTGTGGTTTCATTGTCATATAAATATTCTATTGCTAATTCTTGTTTTTGCGTAAATTTAATTAACGTATAATCTTTGTTAGTGTTCAACACCTTTTATATTTACTTTTAATTTAATTGGTTCTGATGAAGATAAATCTAATTCACTCCTTTCTATATATCCTCTTTTCTTTCCTTTTGTTTTTAAATAGAAGATTGTAGCTGAAGTATTACCGTCTTTCATTTGTGTATGTAATTGACTTTCTGCAAAGTCAAGGGCTATGTTTTCTATTTCTTTAACATTCTTAGCAAATTCTTTGTCTTCTTTTAACCATTTATAATATGTACTTCTTGGAGTGTTAGTTTGTTTACAGGCAACAGTTACTACTCCTAAACTTTGTTCTAGTGCTTTTAATAGTGTTTCTTTTTTTATGTGTCTACTTTTGTCCATTGTTTATTAAATTTAAAAATTCTTCTCTAGCTTTTGCGTCTTCTTTAAATACTCCTAACATTTTAGAAGTCGTTGTCCAAGTATTATGTTTTTTTACTCCCCTCATATTCATACATAAATGTTGTGCTTTTAAAGTAACTGCAACTCCTAAAGGGTTTAATTCTTTTTCTATTCTTTCTGCTATTTGAGTAGTAATACGTTCTTGGTTTTGTAACCTATTAGCGTATAAATCAACAGTTCTAGCAAGTTTACTTAATCCTACAATCTTACCTTTTGGTATATAAGCTACATTTGCAACTCCAAAGAATGGTGCTATATGATGTTCGCATAAGCTATAGAAAGGAATATTTGTTTGTACTATCATTTCATCAGTTCCTTCTGCGTCAAAACACGTAAATTTAAACTCTTTTGGTTTAAGAAATTCCTTCATAAATTTAATATACCTTTTAGGTGTTTCTTTTAGTCCTTCTCTATTTGAGTTTTCTCCTAAAAATTCTAGTAACTCTTTTATATTATTTTCAATTTCTATACTCCTGTTGTTTGATTCCATAGTTCTATTTGTAATCTGCTACTATAATTGTAACAGTGATTAATACATAATTTTGAAACATATTCGCTATTCTCTCGTAACATATCTTGGTCATCTGCTGCAGGCATTAACCAAATCTTTTCTGTTTTTATATTCATACTATCAATATACATAGATTTTAATTCTTCCCAATCATCTTTATTTGCTATCACAAATTTGAATATGCTATTTTCTATTTCATTAAATCTTTCTATTGCTTGTGGTTTATATCTTCTTTTGATATTCATTCCTGCGCTTGATAACTTTGGACTTACATTAAACAAATCAACATACTTACATAATTCATCACCTGCATATTGAGTACAATTAGTTTCAATTTCAATATATGGTAAATATGAAAATCTTTCTTTATATTGTTTTAAAAATTCTACTATATTATGTTGCTGTAATAATGGTTCGCCTCCTGTTATAATTAAATGTGCTCCTTGTTTTAATCTTTCTGTATAGTTATTTTCTTTAAACATATCTAAAGTTTCTTCTATACTATAATGATTCCCTTTTATCCAAACCTCTATTGTGTCGCAAGTCCATTTCTCATCACACATAAGATTGCAGGATTGTAGTCTTAGAAATACACTTGGTATTCCCATTGTTTTGCCTTCGCCCTGTAAAGAATAAAAGTGTTCGCTAATGTTTAATCCTTTCTTCATTGTATATAATTTTTGATGTTTTTGTTTCTCCTAATTGTATTTCAATAATAGGTAGCTTTGTTTTTATTTGATTGTATATCCAAATAGCCATATTCTCTGCTGAAGTTTCAAATGGTAATTCTATATAAGGTTCGTTTGCTAATTCTAATAACTCGCATAAAGGGTCATCACGAAATAGTAAAAAGTAATGGTCGTATTGTTTTATAATAGGTTCTACGATTTTATCTATATCTGAAAATAACATTGTTACTCCATTATTCATTTCGTTGAATTTAAAAATACATTTTATATTATATGTATGTCCGTGTATTCTTCCACATTTTTCTCCTGCTTCTTTATTTCTATGTGCTGCGTAAAAGTGATATTTTTTTTCTATTTTAATTTCCATATATTGTTTTATCTTTAACCTTAGCTCTGCTGAATGCTTTTTTCCTCATATAACAAGGACCACATTTTCCACAATGGTTCTCTAAATTATTATAACAACTCCAAGACAAGTGAATTGGTGAATCGTGTTCTACTCCAAATGTTACAATCTCTTTCTTCATTAATCCTCCTAATGGTGTTATTAGTTCAACCTTATAGCCATTATTAACTGCTCCATATAAAAGACTATTAAAGTCAATCATAAACTGTTCCTCGTTATCAGGATACGCTCCGCTTTCTTCTAGGTTGCTACCTAAATAAATATATCCAAATTGATTAGCTTCAGCATAAGCCGTGGCGACAGATAACATAACTAGGTTTCTTGCATAAACCCAATCTAAAGCGTACTCTACACCATTTTTTCCTGTTTCTATTACTCCTTCTTGAAACAGGGTGCTTGTTCCTTTAAATTTAGTATAATCAAGATTTAAAACTTCATATTCTATATTAAAATATTCTGCGATTGATTGAATAGAATTTATCTCTTTTTCTGTTGCTTTACACCCATAATCAAAATGAACCAATTTCATTTCTTTATGTTTTTTAAAAGCGTAACCTGTAACTGCCGTACTGTCAAGACCACCACTACATACTATTAACGCTCTGTCAGGTTGGTTTCTATCTATTTCTACTGATTCTTCTGTCTTTAAATTCATTACCGAGTATGGTTTTACTCTGATAGCATTTTTACCCAAATGTTCTTTTAAAGAACTAAAATATATTTCCCCCTTTCTTTTAAGATAAAAGATAGGTTTATAGTTACAAGCTAAAATGATTTCATTATCTTTAAGTATTGCAATAGAAAAACTTCCTTGAATTTTTTTTAAAGTTTCTTTAATTGTATAAATATTTTCAACATCTAAAACATTTGCAAAAGCTTTGCTGTCTAATTCGTTTTCTAAAACATCACACTCTTTATCATTAGAAACTGTTCCGTTATGAACTATCTTATAATCTATACCAAAAGGTTGGTTTTGAAGTGGGTTTAATTTTTCATTGGTAGGTGTAGCTCTATGATTACATATCCAAAGTCCATTCTGTTCTACTAGAGAAGTAAAATCTCTACCTCTATCTTTAGCTTTATGATATATCTTAAGCCCAAACTCATCAAGTTTTGTTCCTCCTAGTATTGAACACATTAGGCGTTTATTTTATCTTCCATATATTCACTAAATTTTTTCCATTGGTTAAAATTATGCAACGCTAATTCTAAGTGATTTTTTATTCTTTTATTCTCTAAGTTTAAATGATTTTGAGCTTTACAACTATTCCCATTGAAATGAAATAAAGTTTTATATCTATTCCCTGCCGTCCAAGAAGAAGAATCTACCGAGTAGAATGGTACCTTCTGTAAACTGTTCATTCCTGTTATTCCTAAACCGTGAACCTTACAATTATACTCCTTCGCACTCATTACAAATTTATAAAACGCTTTCCAATCTCCCCAAGACACATCTTTACCTGCTATTCCTAAAGCAATATAATCATAATCTTTGCACATAGCAATCCAATCGTCTTTCCCTCTATTCGTGTGAAAGACAGGTATTGATTGTTTCTGTGTTTTACTTTCTATTTTTTTTCTTAGCTGTTTTACTTTTTCATACCCAAAAACTTTATCTACATCCATCTCAAAAAATAAATCTATTTCATTGTTTTTAATGTATTCAATATATCTATCCGTGAAGTCATCAATATCAATTTTAACTTTTTTCTTACTCATAATAAAAGTAAACGCTCCTGAATCTAACATATATCTTTTATATTTTTTAATATCTTTAACTGTCTTCTTGGTTACATAATAAAAGGATTCTAACCTATTAAAATCATAATTAAAATTTGAAAAAATATCTCTTATTTCTGAACCTGCTAAATATATTTTCATTCTATATATCTAAAGAGGTTATGAAGATAGTTTCTGCATCTCTTCCGTCTAGTTTTATTTTATCTTGAATCTTTTTATATGTTTCTTCGTTGTATTTAAGCACTATGGTATTATAAATGTCTTGTATTGATTCTTCTCTATCTTCAAAAAACTCATCTAAATTTATATCCTCAGGTTGCCAAACATCCATTCCCCATTGTTTTAGGACAACCTCATCCCATTGGTTTGCTAAAATATCCCATTCCCACTCTCCGAAACCTACATTGTCTTTAATGATAAATTCTTGTTTCTGTTCTTCTGTTAATCCTTTCGCAATTTTTATAGGTACTTCTTGTAGTCCTGCTTCTGTACAGGCTCTAAAACGCATATTCCCTCCAAGTATAACCATTTCTTCGTCTACGACTATTGGTCTTAGTTCTAACATTTCAGGAAAATCTTTAATACTTTGTACTAGTTTTTTAAACTTTGGTTCTTTGATAACTCTTGGATTATCTGTATTTGGTTTTAGTTTTGATATTTTTATTTTCATATTATATAATAGAATTGTTTAACATTCGTTTGGTAGCTGAAGTCTTATACCTAGTTCGTGCATAGACCATATTCTTATTTCTTCGCAATACTGTTGAAATTCTTTTATTGTTAATTCTTTGCTTTTATCTGCTATAAATTTATGCTTCAGGACTTCGTGCATTTCGTATTTATGATAACCAAGTTCTTGTCCTAACGGCAAGACAATACATTTAAAATAATATCTATTCTGTTTATCACTCCTGACCATATCGTTCACGTTCAAAATACCATTGTGTAAATGTTTTCATTTCTGAAACAGGTATATTAATATCTCTATACATTCTAAAAGTATATAAGGCATACTGTTGCGCAAGTTCTTCTATGTAATCAAATAATATATTCTTTACATATCCTTCTTTGTCTACGTGTTCTGCGTCTGCTATTATTAGCTTTGCTATTGACCTATCTATATTATCCATTGTTCGCTTTTATTAATCTTTTTGTAGTTTTTTTCCACGCTTTGTTTAAGTCGTTTTCGTTTCTTATTATCGTAGGCATACCCTGACCTTTAGGTACTTGTACTTTCATATATTCACCGCAGTCGCATAACGCTTCTATTGTAACTATCTTACCTTCTACTTCTTTAAGTGTTGCTTTTACAATCTGTTTGGTCTTTTGACATTTTTCGCACTTGTAAATCATTTTCTAGTTTTTCTATTAGTTCTTCTTTCGTTAATAATTCCCTTCTATTCTTTACTGTTTTGTAATCTTCAGGGTCAAACACTTGTTTTACTTCTCGTATTAATCCTTTGCTATCTAATTTAATAAACCACCTTTCGTTAGGGTCTATGTTTGCTCTTTTAATAAATGATAAATATGAAGTCATAGTTTTTCGTATATAGTTTTTATTCCTCTTAATATGCTATGTAAACAACTTCCACAACTTGTTTTAGGATTATAGTTTGTGTTGTATATAGTATTATGTAATTCAACTAATTGTTTTGTTGTTTCTACACTATCAGCTACTCCGTTTTTTACTTTAGGATAGATGTCTTTTATTTCTTGTATTAAGTGTTCAGGTATTGCTGAGGGGGGTTCTATTTTATTTGTTTTTAGCCAATATTTCTTAGGACATTCTTGAAAAGATATACTTGCTTTTACTCGCATAAAACAACCGCATATTTTACAATTTCCTGTCAGCTTGAAATAATATTCGCAAGACCTACAAATATTAAGTCGTTCTTTATACGTTTCTTTATTTACTAAGAATTTAGTCATTCAATATCTTTTTTAATTCTTTACGTACTTTGTCTATTGTAGTAAATACACTATTGCGACTGATACCTGTCTTTTCTGCTAGGCTATCTAAAGTGTTTCCTTCATAATAATACAACTTAAACAATTCCCTATCGTACCAATACTCAAGTTTGTCAAGTTCTTTATCT
>TARA_R100000700_G_scaffold41111_2_pt1 | contig 32310 bp, 29 predicted proteins | sample TARA_R100000700 | Tara Oceans TARA_R100000700 (sample SAMEA2622810) | marine metagenome | biome: marine biome (ENVO:00000447); feature: marine epipelagic mixed layer (ENVO:xxxxxxxxx); material: "saline water (ENVO:00002010), including plankton (ENVO:xxxxxxxx)" | depth 120 m | reverse complement strand
TCTACTTCTTCCTCGAAAGTCTGTCGGATAGAACCGCGAGCAGCATCAGCAGTAACATTCTTAGGTGGCCCAAAAAGGTCAGGGCCTTTCTTCTTTGTTTTTTTAGCGAAAAAGACAGCAACCATAGCAAGTACCATGGTTGCAATAACAGTGGGAAGGTCAGCAACAGTCATTTCCCTTTCTGCCCTTGTCTCATCCTTTCGATGGTAGATTTTCCATGGGCGATAAAGGGGAGGTGTGCCGCAGTTGTTCCAGCACCAGTCAGAGAAGAAAGTACGGCCTGCCTATTGGCTTCTTTTTGTCTGCCACTAAAATCAGACTTTCTATTTATTTCTGCGGCACGTTTCGCCGCTTCTGCGCTCGACAGTGTAGACATTCCAATCATGGCTACTTCCGAATAGCTGCCATGGCTTTCTCGGCTGAATCCCCTGCAATGTAGGCGAGGCCCAAATAAAGCCACTGCTCTGAGTCAATCATACCCATGCCCAAAAGGACAGTTCCCATGGCAAGAACAGCCAAACGACGCCAAGACATTCGCTTTTGCGAATCAAAAAGGGAAGATAGTAGGGCCTTCATTTTACACCTCAAATAAGAATCTTGACGGAAACGGGATTAGCTGGAGCAGAGGCATTTTGGTCTGCGTTACTGGTAGTACACCAATAAGCAAGACCCGTAGCCATGGGCATACCAACTTCACATACATACGTGGCTGTTTCTCCCGCAGGAGCATAAAAACGGTAGTCGTCTGTGGTGCTGGTTGAGACATTTGAAGCTGCATCAACAATTCGGAGGTAAGCAGCCGTAGATGTATTGCCCGTGTTGTCAATGTGAATCAAGTACATACTACAAGCAGCAGTAGAACCATAAATAATAGTAGTACCAATATTGGTATTGCTGATTATCGTGGTTCCGACTGGATCGGGAGCGAGCGTTGTGTTTGTAGCTGCCATTTTTGGCTCCTAAGTGGTCGTAAATGAGTGAACCGCAGTCGCTTGGGGTACTGCCGGTGCATTGGCTGTCCCGTGCGTCGAGGTAGTGTAGAAAGAGAATTCAGTAAAGTCGATCCCCTTGGGCATATTGAACCTCTTTACTCCATTCGCCCCTGTTCTTAGTCGAATTTTAATATCTGCGGGGGATGAGATAGATGCGGCAGCGCCCAAAAAGATTTTTAGGTAGCTGGTTGTATTCGATTGCCCTACGTCGAGGTCCATTGTATGGATCTTGCCAGAAGATCCGGTCACATTAGAGAGCAGAGTAGCTGTTGATGCACTTTCATGCACAATCTTGTAGGGAAGTGCCGCCGTAGAAAATCCAGTAACTTTAAGTGCCATCATGTCTCCTTAGAGGGGTAAATAAACGTCGGCTGCAATGCCTTCAAAATCCAAAGCATTGTTACCATCTGCCTGAAAGCCATCGAGTCGTTGGGTCCAGTTAGCGCCGTTGTTTGTGCTTTCGTGAACGTCACCATCATCGCACACGACGACCCACTTGGTTCCGTCTGTAGCGATGTGTCGGCATGAGCCGGTGTTGCTTAAACTGGTATTGCTAACCGTTCCAATCGTTTTGCCATTGACCGTAAACCGATTGATGTCTGTATCGTTTTCTGTAACCGCACAAACATTACCGTTTGCCGCAGCCATTTTGACAGCGCGGTTGTCAGTTGTCGTGTGTTGCATACTTACGCCATCAACCTCATCACCCCAGTCCGTGATGTCTGATGCCGCGCACGACCTAAACCGGATTGCCGATTGACGAGAGTAGCAAAGAACCCAAGAGTTATTCGTGAATACGACATCGTGTGGGTATCCGGGAGCGTCACTGCTGAAAGGTGTTGAAACAGACCAACTGGCACCGTCATCGCTTGAATGGTAAATGCGGTTGTCCTGTGCGAACATCCATTCCCCTTGACCGTTATTTGCAACACCGTTGATCCAGTCCATATTTGCATTGCCGCTCTGATGACCAGAAAGACCGCTAATGTCTACTGCTGACCAGTTTGCTGCCCCGTCAGTGCTTCGGTAAATGTTTCCTGACCCCTGCTTACCAACTGCAATCCATGTTCCAGCAGTTGCACCGTTTGACCGCGCACCCCACTGCACCTCCATGATCGCTGCTTTGCTGTTTGAACCATCCAAGTCCACGTTTGTCCACTCACCGCTCGATGTGACATCGGTGCCAGATACCGAAAGTTCACGTGTCTGCGTACCGCCATTTTGAATTGATCTGGTAGCGATAAAAATACCTGCACCACTGTTGTTTTTCCCGTAGGCCACAGATTCTGAGTCGCCAGCGTTTTGGTTTCCGTCACCTTCATCGTAGGCATCATATGCAGTCCATGAGGTCAAATCGCTGTTTGCCGCATGTGCAAGGTACCCGTTTTGCGTAGCAGCAACCCAACGTGTTGCTCCAGAAGCAGCTACACCTTGGTCATTAACCTCGCTAATGTTTGCTTTAGCAACGTCGTTGACTTGGGAAATGTTGTCTGAGCCAACATCATTTATTTGGTTGATGTCACCCATTAGGCGGTAATCTCCACCAGAGTCATGTCAGGGCTGAACATGATCACATCAGCGTTCAGGGCCACGCCTACAGCTTGAGCCACTTGGTTGTTTCCGCTGGGTGCAGTTGCTGTGATTGTTCCGTCAGTATGAGCATACAGCCTGTTTCCAGCCGTAAAGTTGTATGAGTCATCCCTGAATGTGCCTTTAAGTAGGATGACTGCTGGTTGTCCATTGTTTCCAGCAGTTACCGCAAGGCCAATTGCAGGCATCTTTGCGACTGCATTAGCCAGAGCCTTACCTACAGTCCCATTCCCTGAAACGTATACCAGATCCCCAATCGCAAAACTCTCACTCGCATTTAGGATTGTCGTCATGCCATTGGCTGTATGGTCAGCCGAAGTCAACAAAGGCGTTTCAATGTGTACCGATTTACCTTCTGGTACAAGGAAACCGTTTAGTGCTTTTGAGTAGCCGTTTGCGGTAACTACTGAGTTGATTCCGTTACCGATGATGACATCAATCTCATCTTCTTCGCTTCCGTCTTCGATTACGAGTCCGTTCTGAAACTCGCCATCTTCGGTAGCAACACCAAGCATCAGGCGTCCACCTTCCTCACTATTTGATGCGTCAGCTACCTCTGCTCGAATCTTAGCGAACAAAATGTTGTCTTCTTGGTCATCATCACCGTAAAACTCAATTTCACCGCAACCATCTGCATCAGCACCAGCAGCACCCTTATCTTTCACAAACCGAAGACGTGGAGCAGCCGCGTCATTTGTTGTGTTCTGAATAATCACCAGCGGGTCATCGGCACTTGCTGACGTAAACGTCACTGTGTCTTGGGTGATGGTTCCAAGAGAAGTTGGTGCTGCTACAGCAAAGTCGATGGTGTTATCAGCGTCTTGGTACGTGACCGTGATTCCGGTCTCCGTGTTCGATGAAACCATCGCACCAACTGTGTCTGCGATAGTTTCTGCGAGCGTTACATTGTTGATTTCCAACGCGGTACAACTAAGTGTGCCAGTGTTTGAGTTGAATGTAAGGTTGCTGCCTGTTTTTAGGCCCAAGTCACCAGTAGCAGCAGTAACGTACCCAACAAAGCAAGTTGTGTCAGAGGACTCATCAGCACACGTTACGGTCGTTGCAACAGCTGCTGTACCGCTTGTGTCCTGATTTAGTGTGCCAACTACAAAATCCAGAGTGTTGTCGGTGTCGTCGTATGAAACAGTGATTCCAGTTTCTGTGTTGCTACCGACCATTGCACCAACGGTGTCAGCAATGTACTCCGCAAGCGTAGTCCCATTTACAGTGTAAGCATCTGCTTCGCACGTACCGTCGATATCTGCGTCACCACTAATATCCAACTCAGTGGCAATAACTTTGTTGTTGAATGTCGCTGCTCCAGCATTGGCCGCATCAATCGACAATGCAGTGATACCGACACCACCGTCGTTGCACTTAAAATCATAACCAGCATTAGCTACTTGGTTATCAAACACCATCTTAGAACCGTCCGCAGCGGTTGCAGAGATAAGATTGGTCAACGTGCCGTTACGCATCATGCGCCACTTGCCCACATGAGAATCAAGGATGATATCATCAGCAGCGTCAAGAGTTAGATCGCCTGATTCACCAGTTGCAATTGTGGTATGGCTTGCATCGGCTACTGTGATCGTCGCAAAACTATTCGCATCATAGGACCACTTCTGCTGAGTAGTGGCACTAAAGACTTCAAGGGTAGAGTCAGGGTCAGTTACACCCATACCGACACGATTATTGTCCGCGTCAATAGAGAGTGTTCCGCTGTCTACTTCAAGGTCATCAGCAGTAACAGCCGTGGCAACAGTGTTGCCCGAGACTGTTGAAGTAAGTCTTGGAGATTGAAGGCCCATTATCTACCCCTAAAAAATACGAGTTCGTACCCACCATCATTGTCCGAACCACTGTCGAATCCGGGACGGAAGTACAGTTTCCCCGATGAGTCTGTCCAACACGGGATTGGGACAGAGAAGACATCATTGATTGGGGTTCCTACCGCTGTAGAAGTAAAAACCATACGCTCATTCACGTCACCGTTTTGAAATGAAGCGGCTTGACCAAGACGAGGTTGGTAGTTGTTTGCACTACCGCCTGTTCTTACGTAGTGAAACGAGACAAGAAGCCAAGGCTCTGACTTGTCGGAAAGGGTCAGGACGGTTTCTTCGGAAGTCCCAACATTTGTGTGGGTTCCTGATACTCTTTGATATACTCTTCCTTGTGCCATTTTGAATCCTACATAAGTCCGGGTGCGAGAAGTAGGGCTTTGCCTTCATCTGTAGAAATAACCTTTCCTACACAAGTTGCATTAGCCTTGGGCGTTTTGAAAGTCCAAGTACCATCAAGACCAGCATACGCTAAAGCGCCTTCTTTTGCACTAATCTCTACGTCACGAATGAGTTTGTAGCTAAGACAACGAACCATCTGCCCGTTTGGAGCGTCATGGGCCACAACAAAAAATGGGCCGGTTGTCAACCTCTCACTGGAGCAATGGGTCTTATCAACGATAAGTCTATCTCCCCGTGTTCCTACTACCACAACAATATCATCGCGTTCCAGTGCCTTCCCTGCAATCGCTTCAATCGCTCCGTGGTAGCCTAAAGTTGTTTGGGGAATCAAGTTATCTGCTTTTACTCGGGCCATTATTCATCCTCTTCAAGTTCTTCTAAGGCTCTTTGCCTTCGTAGTTTCATTTTTTGCCAGTTATCTTCAACTTCTTGTTCGATTTCCTCAAGGGTCTTTGTCTCAGTCGGCGCAAGATGTGTCTCTGCCCCGACATTAAAAATCTTTTCTTTCTGTTGAAGTGCTGTTCCTACTCGGGTTTGTCTCCAATTGATCGTCTGAGAAAGGGGTCTTTCTAAACCCATTCCCGGATCAGAAGTTACCGAATAGCTGGGCCACGCCCACTGCATAAAACCATACCGGATTGCTTGCTTTAAGTCATTAGCGTCACGACTTTTTAGCCAGAAATCCTGCATCCATGGATTTTCTGACCAAGCAGGCCCGATGATGCGAGGCAATTCTGTTCCGATAACTGGGAGAAAATTCATAGTGTTGATGACATTTGCATCCCCACGCCAAGCGCCATTTTCAAACCAAGTCTGACCCGGCCAAAGGGAAGAATCCATTAGCCCTTTTTGCTTCATGTTGATTTTAGGGGAAAACCGGTGGGGGTCGCTCTGGTACTTAGAAGCATTTGTGTTTACGCCAAAGTACCCAAGAACAGCCTCTGCACCAATCTTTGAGTGGGGAAACATCAGATCCAAAGATGGTCGGAAGAAGTTTGTCGCTGCATCCTCAGATAGGTGATGGCCCCACACTGAATCTTTTCCAGCCGCTGAAAAAGCGAAAGCCGTCATCCCTGTAATCCATGAAGACCACAACTCCATTGAATCAAGTGGAGTAAAAGGCGGCATCATCATTAGATTGTGATCTACTGACTTTCGCTTTGTCTGCCAGATGTGGTCTTTTAATCTTTCAGGTGTATCAAACTGATCAAAGATTCCTCGATGAGACATCCACTCAGGGCGAAGGTGTTTTGCTAACCAAGCAAAATCTTCTGAGTTTCGGTTTGCATCATCAGCCAACTCAGGGTCCATGATGTAGGGCCAAGTTTCTTGGAAAGTCTTAATCTGGTGGATTCGTTTGAGTTTAGATACGTTTGATCCAGCCATTCCAGAGTGGAAAGTTTCTCCCAAACCCAAAGCGCGTAGAAACTCTCCATCAGGACGGACAAAAGGATCAGCTACTGCATTGAAAGTTTGCTTCTGAGCAAGACGCCAGAAACGGTGGTAAGGAATCCACTTGAGGATGGTTCGTGTTTCCCACTCTGTTGGCCCATACTTCCAGTCATAAAGAGCATCCATAACTTTGCTCTTTGCAGCTTTTCTTGTGTAGCCCTGCTTTATCAACTCCATGTAGAGGTTTCCGCGTTGCCTCTGTTGAATGTATGACGCAACCCAAGTGATGGTATCTCGCCAAGAACCAAGACCTTCGTGGACACCTCTGACGGCTCGACCAAGATGTTTTCCGGCTGGGAAGGGTGCCAAAGCGTCTTCGTACCACTTTGGTGAAAGACGAGTAAACTGCTGGAGCAGTTCTTCGTGGACATAGGTGTCAAGGATTCCGTCTTCTTGCATCCAACGAGTCAGTTCCCGGTATGGGACTTCTTGCCCATACTTTGTTCGGAACATTCCTTGTTCTCCGTTCCAAACCCTGTTTGCATGGGGGTTAAAAACAGCGTTCCAAACTGAGCCAAGAGCCTTGTCGTATCCACCATACTTGTCCCACATGTGCTTCTGCACTCGGTACATGTATTTATTGTAGAAAGGTAGCCCCGTAAGCAGTTGGTAACTGACCTTAGAACCGGTAAACATTCCGAGTTCCATGCTCATTTGCGCCCAGTCACCTCCCCAGTTGTTGATGAGGTATTGAGGACGAGGATTAATCGTCCCTGTAACAACAGACGTTTTCCACCATCTTGCCCAGTTGAAATCCCGGTTTGCCGCAAACAATTCTTGCGGAGTCTTTGCCCTTGAGAAGTTTTCAGTCAACTCCTTAGTAACGCTGGGCATCAGCGTGTTGATTTTATCCGCAAGAACCCGGCTCTGAATGTAGTGCCGACCATTCAAGTCTTGACCGACCCCAACAAGAGTCTCATAAACAGCAGTTTTGGGTGAAGAAGCAGGCCGAATGACGTGCTTAGTCATCGGTTGCCCTATTTTATTTAGGTTTTCAAGAACCTTATACTGGTCTCCAGATTCGATAAGGTGTGCGTTATTGCCCAAATAGTTGACGACATCTTGGGCCTCTTTCGGGGAAACAAAACCACCCATGGCTTTTTCCATGAAACGATTGGACCTGTACCGCACAGCCCCATGCCCAATAGCCAAAGCGCCCATAGCCAATCCACGGCTTCGCTGGCTTTCCATAGCCTTCTTTGTGTAGTGCCTTTTCGTACTCTTAAACATCTTCTCAGAAAACTCTTCAAAAGTTTTAGAGTCTTTGAGGTGCTTATGGGCAGTAGCGTACAGCCAAATCTTCTGGCCGCTGCTCGCAGGCTTTGCTCCCGGAACATACATACGACTCAAAGCAGAAAGAGGACTTCCTTCAATTCGATCAACCTTCCATCCCGGCCCGTGTTTGTTGGTCAAAAACTCTTCAAAGGCTTTGGTTGCTTCTTTTCCTCTCTTGTTTTTGTATTTGGGGTAGAGGTTTTCAAACTCTTTTACGCTCTCGATATAGTCGTATCGAATACCTTGACCGGGGGCGCTTGGAAGGCCCCGAGCATCTGTTAGGATTTGATGTCTTCCTTCTGTATAAAGAGACAATCTTCCAAGATTCATGCGAGATACACCCCCTCGCATGTCAATTGGGTTGGTAGTATCAAAGTAGCGGAAGATTTCTTCGGCCATAGCTTCGGCTCGTTGCCAAGGCTTTTGCCCTCTGGTCTTTTTATCTACCATCTTTCCGATGTAGAGAAGTTCTTCGCTAAGAGCGTCTTGCATGTGATGGGCAGCTTTTAGTACATCGCCCATGTCTGTTGTTATTTGCCCTAACTCCGATTCAATCGGACTAAAGGTTTGCTTGAATCGACTTACATAACTTCGGAACCAAGCAGCCCAGTTTTCAGGTCTTAGGTCTGGATCGAGCCGAGCCATTTCAAAGGCTTTTACCAAGCCCATTCCTTCCCCATGCTTATGAGAAATAATCATGGCCTTTCTCAGGGCATCGGGAAGTTCATGCGCGGCAAGGACTTCAATGGCACTTAGGTCGAGTGGATTGTCTCCCATCTTCATGTAAGCATCATTGATTTTCTTTAGGACATCACCAACCTCACCCCCCATTGTACCGATGACTTTACCTTCAGCATTGAGGTAGGGCTTTAGGATTTCATCTACAGCCTCATCGCCCCACTGGGTACGAATATCTTCGATAAACTTTTTGGGGTCAATCGTTCGACCACCCTCATCTGACATATTTTTACTAAGGGTTGCTCCATGGAGAATATCAACAAAACGGTCTGACTCTTTGGGGATAGTCTTCCACGCTTCCAGCCCTTCTTTTAGGCGTTTTGCAGTTTCATGGTAGACGCGAATCATTGAGTTACCCATGATCTCGTCATTAGAAATCTTTACGCGAAGTGCCACGTCTTTTTGGACTGCGGCTGTCAAAGATTCGGGATCTCTATTGTGCCTTTTTATTGTTTCTCGGTATGTCTTCTCGGCCTTGTTCAAGCTGTTCTTTGTCTGTTTCGCGTCCCGTTCCAAACTATTCAGCCGCTTACGCAAAGCTGCAATGCCCTTGTCGTCATTCTTAAACATGCGAAGGGCTTCATCCTTACTAAGGACAGCCATAGCAGGGTGGGAGATAATCTTCTGACGAGCAACTGAAATGCGGTTTAGGCTCTTAAACTTCTCCCTCTGAAGTTTTGCCATTTCTTCTGCTGCTGGTCCCGTGACCTTTTGTTGGTGGAGTTTCCACTCCCCAACGACTTTCTTTGCTGATTCGATCTCCTTCTCCAGAACCTTTTTTGCAGCATTAATACGCTTTTTCGCCTCATCTTTTGTGATGGGCTTGCCCCTATACTTTGGCAAAACTCCCGGCTTGTGGGGAGAACCGCTCTTTGCCCACTCTCTATACTTACGGAGGACTTCTCTGAGTTCGTTAAAGTTTTCTTCTGCGTTCCGAACCGCTCGGTTAGCTGTGGAGATTTTTCCTTGGAGGATTATTGCTTCTTCAAAAGCACCACCATGCTTCTCATTCAGGGTTTTAATCTTTTTATCGAGAGCCTTGTCTGCATCCTTTAAGACTCTGAGGTCCATTTCCATTTCAAGAAACTCAGTCAAGGCTTTGGCTTTCCCTTCCTTGAGTCCTCGGAGTGATTCCAGAGCCGCGTCATGCTTGGCTTGAGCAACCCACATTTCGTCGCGAGCAATTTGCAACTCCAACTCAATAGCAGCTTCTCTGGTAGCATCGTCAGCAATCCGACTTGTATCAGCAACAAGACGACCTTCTTCTCCTACTTCTCGGAGACCGCCAATAAGGACTTCATTGCGATAAAGTTTGTCTGACCGCGAACCCACGAGCATCACTTTTCCACTTGAATCAACAGTTACGTCTTCGAACCTTCTCCATCCCCCATCTTCCCGGACAAAGTAGGCAAAACCGCTGACAGGTTCTTCACCCTCACGGAGAGGAAGGGCTGCGGCTTGTTCTGGGTCAAGCCGGTAAACATCTCCAACCTTAGTTTGGGTCTCTACAACCTCTGATGCTGCTTTTCTTCCAGCCTCAATTTCTCCGATGACAGCTTGCCGAGCAGAGGATCGGCTTAGTCCGGGATTCTGCTTCATTAGTTCTTTGGTTCTGTTTTTTGCCCAAGCATCAAGAGCGGGGCCGGGACGCCACCTGTTCCCATCAAGAATAGGCGGTGACATTTCATAACCAAGACCAGATTCCCTCAAATGAGAGGCAAGTTTTTCTCTGTTCTTTCGAGCATTTCTCAGCTTGTCAGCCATCTTTTTCAAGACATCATGCTGAAGACTGGTTTCAGATTGGGCTGACTGACGAAGCCATCTTGCCGCAAGAGGATCAATAGCCTCCATTTCGGCATTTATCTTGTGTGGACCCCAACCTTCTTTCAATGCTCTGTCTGCGAGTTTATCTATCTTTTTCGCCAGAGTTTTGGTCGGGTTCTTAGCGCCCTTGTACCACTTCAACCCCTTTCCCGCTGAAGCGAGGCCCAAAGTTATGGGTTCTGCTCCGAGAAAAGGGACAAATTCTGGCGCGAACAAAAGTGCGCCCATGGTTATTCCAAGAGCCTGAGTCTCTCCCGGAGTTAAATCCATGGCGTTCCCGTAGTCGTTTGCCAACGCTACGCCTACTTGGGCGAGAAACTTTCCTTCTTGTAGGTTCTCAATGAGAAGTTTGGTGTGTTCAGGGTTTTCGGTGTAACCAAGCCATGTTTTTACTGTCGAAGCGTATACGTTTCCATACTCAAGTGCGCCACCTGATGCCCATTCTTTTTCTTCACCAAGAGAATCAAACAAAACCTTGTTGGCTTTGAGTTCGCCAGCGATCTGCCGATGAGTATTAACCCCTGCTGCAAGCCAGCTTGTTGGCATCATGCCTACCCAAGTGTCGAAAGACGTGTGGCGTTCAAACAAAGGTGCAGCTACTTGGCCCGTGACGGAAACAGAAGGTCTTCCACTTAAAGCGGCATAGGGTAAAATTGACCACTTGCCCCAATCAGGAATGTCTTCATAGTAAGAAAGGGTTTTCTTGAGTTTTCCTTCTGGATCAGGGTGAACCCAAGTTGCGCCGGTTCCTACGTTCAGGGCCAGATTAAGGTCTTTCATAGCCAGCTTTTCAGCCTGCTTGTCAATCTCGGACATTTGCGCAGGCGTCAAACCTTCCCCGCCGTCCCGATCTTTTAGGAGTTCATGGCGATAATGAACGTACAAGTCGTTTTGGAGTTTATCGAGGCGTAGGATTTGTTTTGCCCCTCGCTCTCCCCACATTCCCCCAAAGACACTAATCTTTACGTCGCTTCCACCATCTTTCAGGGCCTTGTTAATCCGTTCAACTTGAGCCTCAGACCGTAGTTTTGCTTGGTAGTCTGCTTCTGAAAGGCTCAGTCTTTCAAAGTCCTTCCACCGGGCCTCAAGTTTTGCACGACGGGCGCGAGTTTGATCTGTATATCCCTTTTCTTCTTCCTGTCGGAGAGCAAGGAGTTCCTCGCGGGCGTTCTTTATTTCCTGCCTACGCCAGTGTGTCGTGTATTCTTTTGGCATTAGCTTTCCAGCTTTTGCCGCGTAGCTTGCAAGTTTGTCCAGATTTTCTTGGTTTAGTTCCCAACCATACTTTTTGTGGAGATCCCACCCAACATCTTTTAGGTGTGCAAGCTGCTTTGGGTCAACAGAGTCACCCTCAGATCCGGCAAACTCAGAAGGAACAATCCCCGGAGTTGGGTGCATCATTTGCCACGATTCAGGCCAATCAGCCTGATTGGGGAGAACATCATCCCCATGCACATTTCTTAGGTGTTGGTCTTCTTCAGGGGTGATTCCCCCCTCTACAGCTTCGCCCGCATACCCAGTGTAGCTACTTTTATACTTTTCTGAGATTCGGCGGGCTTCCGCCTTATCCATTTCTTTTGCTTTTTCTTCTAAAGAAGGCTCATCACCCCGCATGACTTCTTTAGGGGCAAGACCCATTTCGGCTGCGGCTGCTCCCGCTTGTGACAGTTGACGGGCTTTTCTACCTTCTTCTCCGTATACAGGCCCCGTTTCATCAAAATCAGCCCTTTGACTGATTTCTTCCATGTGTTCCCACCAGTCCTTACGATACTGGGTCTGTTCTTGGGTTTCTCGCAAGGGCCTTTCGGAAATGGCTTCTTTAAGGGCTTTTTTAATGGAATATGATGCTGCTTTTTTCTTTTTGTAGGCTTCGACACCCCCGGCTGCAACAACATCTGGACGAATGTAGTGCTGGTAATGCTTCATAGCATCATACATTTCTGCTTTTTCGTCGTCAGTGAGAGACCCCCAGCCTTGTGCTTGGACTTTTTTACTGGCAGCTACAGCAGCTTCGTGGTCGGGTCTTAGGGTGATCCACTCATAAACATCTTTTACTCCCTCAACGCCTGCTTCACCGACATCGGAGAAAAACTCACCCCAAGTACGTTCTTTCTGGTCTTCCCATTCTTCTTTGAACTCTTGGGTTTTTGGGACAAACTCAATCCCGCCTCCGGGACGTGGATCGACCCGGTAATCTTCATGCTCAGGTTTTGGCTCGAAAACAGAGACAGCAGGCTTCCCTGAAATCCTGCGCTCATCCTCTTTGGCCCCCCTTTTGGGAAGCTGAGTTTTGTCTTCGTTTTCAGCCATTATCTATTGCCAAACACCTGTTGGTTCGTTCTTGCGACGTTTTTCTTCTTCTGCGGCTTTTCTTGCTTGCAGTGCTGCTTCCATCCGGTCTTCGCTGGTGGGTTCCATCGTTTGACCTTTTTGCTTCATTTCAACCTCTTTTAGGAGATTCTTTCTTTTAGCTTCTGAAAGTCTTCTTGCAATATCAGCAGAAGGTCCGCCTGCTACACTTGGGACTGGAATAGCTTCATCCTCTTCCTCTTCTTCTTCGAAAGAACGAGTCAATCCACCACCATACTTTTCTCCTGCTTCAGGAAGGAAAGCGTCTTCTACCAGTTTTCCACCTGTACGTCCCATATCAATGTCTTCTTCAAGTGGATCACCTCTTTCGCCTGTTGGATCACCTTGAATCTTCATCTGGTTGACATGTTCCCAAGTCAAGCCCTCATCTTTTGACATAGCTAACAGCTTATCAAGATCATCCCCGCTGACCTCACCACTCTTAACTTCGCGGCCACGGACGATTTCATAGCCTTTTCGTTTTAGCCCTTTTTCCAATCCGGGAACAAGAACCTCTGCCCATTGTTCTTCCGGTATAGTTCCCAAAAACTGCTCAACAACAATCCCTTCACCAATTGGATTTGCTCCGGTCTTTTCTACAATAGCCTTCACGTAGTCTGCTACCAATCTGTTTCTTTCTCGGGGAGAAAGTGGAATGTACCCACCTGTACGGGTTTCTTTTCTTCCAATCTGTTCTTCTTCATAGCCCTTCAGAATCTTTCTGCCTGACTCGTCCTCTTCGTAGATAGGTCTGTACTTGCGTGTACCCCCAAACCTTCTTTCTTCTCCAGCGCCAACCTCAGTTTTAAGGTGGTTAAAAAGACGGTCTCTTGCTCGACCAAAACTGGCTTCATCAAGCATATTGTCTTTGAGCATCCTTCTCATTGTGATGTTCTTTCCAGTGCGGTCGGCCTGTGTATCTCCTGTTGAAACTTCACCGCGAGTAACATCGAGTTGCGCTCTTTCTTTTTCTGAAAGAAGCCCTCGCTTGTCCAACTCTTTCCAGACTTCCCACTGCGAAAGGTTGTCAACATCGGCTGATCCAAGGCGTGTTCTATTTCCAGTAAGAAACTTAGAGCCTTCTTTTTCTGTTTGGGTAGTACCCGGTCGGCCCATACCAAAGTCTTCTTCAGCAGAAACAGCTTCATCTATTTCGTCGAACGGTGTATCTACATCAGTCAAATAAGTTTGAGCAGAAGAGTCGGCTTCGCCTGCTTCAACAGCAGCCTTAAACTCGCTAAACAAGCTCATACCCTGTTCAGAGTTAATCGGGATTTGCTCCCCTTCACCTGACGTATCTACAAAGAAGCCCTTGGCATCCCAACGATATTGTTTTCCGTCATTAGCTTGGAATGTTCCACCTTCTTCGAGTGGATTAGTACCAGCGCCAACCTTCGAGTGAGACTCAATGACTTGTTCCGCTTGTGCCTCTTGCTGTTCAGGTGTGAGCGATGGATCAAGACCCTCCAACTCGGCTTCTTCTGGTGTCAAATCTGTCGGCAAGTCTCTGAGTTCTTGACGTGACATATCTTCTAAGCCCTTAGAAGATTCTCCCATCTCAGAAAGTGCGCCGGGGTCAAGACCCAAAGCCTTAGCCCGTGCTGCGGCTCTTTTTCCTCCAAACACTTTTGACCCAGCAGTCAGAAGTGCAGAACCGAGACCCTTTTTACTGCCTTCCGTAACTGGGCCGCCCTCAACTCCCTTTTCTGCGGCAACTGCACCACGAAGATTTGCTTCTTCAGGTACAACTTTGCCCATGTTGATTTTTCTTTGGCGAATAGTTTCCTGCTTCTGTTCCCGCATCTTCTTACGGTTGTCCTGAATCAGGTACTTGAAAGCCTGTTCTGGATCTGTAAACTGATTTGAGTCCATGTATGTTCGGAAATCTTGAGACTGCATAATCCCAGCCTTCAATTTCTTTATGGAATCAGGCGCATATGGATCTTGGAAAGCCTCCATTAAAGCATCGGCAGCTTCCATAGCTGGGTCGGCAAAATCCGGGTCCATTTCTCCACCGGAAAAAAACTTCCCCAGTTTAGTTTCGCTCAAGTCTGTCCCAGCATCGGGGTCAATAACTTCCATTGAAGCGCGGAGTATCTCGGCCTGCTGAAGCATGGGATTATCTACTCCAGCCATTCTTGCCGCTCTAAGGCTCTTGTCCCAATGCGCCTCTCTGATTGATTCATACTCTGCATCAATCCGCTTCATTATATCTTTTTGTCGGAGAGCATCAATCATTTGAGTTTGGACTTTTCGTGCTACATCTGAACTACCTGACCCAACCCCAATATAGGCTTGCATATCGTCAGCACTCATTCCGTACCTGCGATCCATCCGATCCATCCAGTGAGCAAGGATTTGAGGATCACGCTGTTGGATATCGGCAATAAGTGACTGCCCCAACATCTTACCTTCGGAGGAAGATGGGTCAGGCAATGATTTCATGCCCGTATTTTGGTCCATAGAAATCAAGCCGCCATAACGGGATTCCAATTGGGACCGGCTATTGCTTGAAAGGCCAGCAGCTTGAAGTTTGATATTGAGCTTCCAACCTTCGTTTTCCAGCTTTTCTGTGGCGGCGCGGGAGGCTTCTCTTGATGTTGTAGATTGCTGTTTTAGGACTTCTGTGTTGTAACCACCCTTTACTTCAATCATGGCAACGGTAACGTCAGCGAGAGAATCCATCATTTGGGCCAAGTTGGTCATCTTTCGTCTGTCAGCGACCATCCCCTCTGTTTGGATTGCAGCCTTCATTTCAGCGACACGGCGCTTAATGTCTGCACCCGCTACGGCCATTTCAGCAGCAGTTTCCCTACTTAGGGGCATCTGAGAAGTAACTTGAGGCATAAACTCTGGTGCGCCTGCCATAGCAAAACCGAATCTTCCAACCCGTTCTGCTGCCCCCTGTCTCCGTTGTTTTTGCCGCCTTTCAAGATACATATTTAGGTCTTCTGCAAGCTGATTAGAAATGCGGTTATTTGGATCAGTTGACTGTACTTTAGCCATGAGTCACCTCCACCTTGCTTTCTTCAAGCAAGTGTTTTCCTCGCCAAGCGAGGTACTCCCAAATGGGCCGCACGACGGGTTTTGCCCACGGGTTTTGTGTGAGCCATTTTGCCCATGCTTGACCATACTTAGAATAAAGACGGACAAAAAGATTAGCGGGGTTCCGATAACAGTAGTATCGGGCGTAAAAAGTCTTGTCTGCGTGCTTACCAAAGATGGCTTCTGCTACCCAACACATAGCAGCGAGTGCCAGCCCGCCAAGAACAAGACCACCGATTCCGGCTGCGGTCCCAATACCATTAATGACATTGTTCGCAGTTTCTTGGTTCATTTGGCGTGCAAACTCATGCTCTCGTTGGAGATTGTCGCGTAGGGCTTGTGCGCGTTTTTCTCCAATTTCTTGTTGGAGTCCTCTGGCACCGAGATTTGCTTGGGCTTGGGCTTCACCCGAAGTTTCGCCAAGATCCATTAGGGCTTCTTGTGTTTGACCCGACATCTGACCCGGTGGTCCCGCTTGTTGGGCTACCTGTGTTCCAAGCCCTTGAACCTGCATACGGGCCTGTTCACCGGCCTGTGTTCCCCACTGCTCAACTTCTGCTTCATCAGGAATGTAGTCGCCGCTCTCAAGCTGCTTCTCCATGTCCGCCATGCGTTCAAATGACTTATCTTTTAGCTTGCCCATTTTACTTCCTACTTAAACCAAAGAACCTTCACATTTCTAACCCGAAAACGTACTGTATTTTTATTACAGAAAAACCTTAACTCAGCAGAGTGCCACCCTTTTTTTGTGCTTGTAGACTTTAAGTGGTGCATACTGTAGCACCTATCACTTTGGTTAATGCGGGCGTACCCATCCCAGCCTCCCAAAATGCCCCGAGAAAGACCACCAATCAGATTGCCATCAAAATAGCACCGAGTTGTTATCTCATTCCCTTCTGCCCATTTTGCGGCAACATACTTTTTATTTGGATGAGTATTTGTAACTGACCATCGCCATTGCAGTACAACAACACTTGCATCATAAGGGACGTAAAAGTCAATACAGTTTCCCGGAACAGGTTGGCGAGCGTTGTGTTCGCCTGAGTCTCCGGGAAAAACCAAGTCTGGATAATCCATATTAGCTGTTTGTCCGACCATATGACCATCACAAAGCGATTGAGGTCGGTACATTAGATTAGTCACAAAAGGGTCATCTTCTGAGGTGGTAGTCATTTGATTCGTTAGGAAACCATTTATGATTTCTAAACTTTCACCTCTGTCTGGACCAAGCGAAAAAGACCCAAGAGTAGTTGGCTCACTAAAGTTTTTATTCCAATCCCAATTAGCTATAGGTCCGGGAGAAAATGTCGCAAAACGGGGCATTATACTCCCTTCGCGGATCTAATACAGTGGCCGTGATCAAGACACAAAGCCGAAAGACGGGCGTTTTTGTAGTAAATCTTCATGTCGTCATCTGCTCCCCAAAGAGCGAGACCGACACCCTTCAGGATTCTAACGTCGTCTATGTCGTAGCTAAAGGGAGGTCTTGTTGCGACGGCGAAGTCATCCCAATTAAGCATATACCGCCAAGACATTTCAATTCTTTGGTTTGAATCTTCATGGTTTTGCCTGATGAAGCGTATACTTTCTTGGGGGATAAAATCAGCAGTATAGGAAGTTGTTGAGCCTAAATAAGCAACAATGCCTCCAGCGATATGTGACCCCATTTCCTTAAAAGTAGCTGATTGTATTTCTATTTCAGCCATGACAAGAACACCGGTCCCATTCGTCCTAAACTTTGCATGGGAAGGATCGTAGGAATCTTCTTCTAACCAAGTCTGCCCTTTGTAGTATTTGTCATACAGGTCTATGCCTCCATCTTCCCGAGAAGAGGCGCTGGTGACCCCATCAGAGTAGTGAACTTCTGCCACCATTCCTACATCATCTTCATAAGTCCCTGAGACTTCTCCAGTCCCATGCCATGTTTTGCTGCCAACTTTCCAGAGACCACGGACACTGGGGCCTCGGGATGCAACTCCGCGCAACTGACCATGTTTTGCATCAGAATCGGCCCAACAAACCTGAGATCCGAGGTGGACATTGCTCAATGAATGTCTCTTTACCGCAGATTTAGGGATATCTTCTATCTCTGTTTTTAGATCAGTCCATCTGTTGTTGGAGTCATTCCAGTCGTATTCGACCCCATTTGGTATTTGTCTCCACTTCATTAGCGCAACTCCACAATAATCAGGTTTCTATTAAGAGCGCGAAAAGCGTTGTTTTGGATATCTTTTGTCCCTAACCACCATGAACTGGCATCAATTGCGCTACCTTCAGCGATATACCCATCAATAGCTTCAGCGCCAGTTACAGTCTTAATAATTGCTGAAAGGCTTGTACCTTTATTGACTGAATCTGAGTGATTGACCTTATAGACAATTTCAATCTTGTGTACTCCCCCCGTTACTGGGACCACCGCATCAATTGTTACCGGAACACACCTATTGTCTGTTCCCACACCGTCAGGTTCATTCTCTAAATCTAAGCCGCCAGAAAGAGTTTCATAAACAATCGCCCCATCAACTCTTAGAGCAAGCTGAAGACCTTCCATGTCGATGCTGTCTATGGGCCACAAAGATATTTGGACACTACTCATTATCCAAAGAACTGAATTGTCCGTTACAAGATCCACGCTCAAGTCTGCGATGGGTTGAAACTCTTCCGAGTTGCCCAACAGGTGCATCCGAGTACACAAAAAGTTTTCTCGTTGCCCATTGTCGGAGGTATAAGCGCCTGACCATGTTGTTACTGGCTCAAAAGCATTTACCCAAACATTTCTATGATACATGCGTATAGCTGTATCGTTCTTCATATCTTCAGACGTAAAGGAGTTTAGCCTAAAGTTTTGCTCCCCTAAGTTTCCATTTATTTCCGTTAAAGCCTCTCGAAAGTTTTCGTTAATGTCTTCGGAAGAAACAACTTCATACGGCTTAAAATGGTTTTTTTGGTAATACTGAGACACTATGTAGTCCTCGCAGAAACCGAAACTTTGGGTTCTTCTTCAATAATCAACCCAATAAACTCTACGGGCCAAGGAGTTTCAATACGAATCTTGTAGGTTTCGCAACTGCCCACTTCTACATCAATCTTTTTCCAATAAGGACGGGGTTTAACTACTCGTTGTGGCCTTCGATTTCCATCAAAATCACGATAGTTAGGGTCTACAGGCTCAGATCCAATAGCGCCCAGTGTTCCGGGGTGAGTGGCCGTGTCTGTAGAACCCTGTGAATAGGTCCAAAAAGCGGGGCGGTCTTCGTCTTTGAAAGTGTGGGCGTTTTCCTCATCTATATAGACGGCTGGTTCCTCTCGATAGTCTCGATAGACGGTAATTTTTGCTGCATTGAGGAATCTTTCTCGTAGGCCCAAATAAATAGACTTTGTAGTCTTTCGCTTGTCAGACCGCTGATAATCAATCCAACCCGTTTCGATGACATGGTTAATATTTTCATCCCCAGCAAAATCATCGTTCGCATGGTCTAAAACAAAAACACCGCGTTCCGTAGTTGGGGCGGAATCCGCCTCAAGATCGAGATAAACACTACTACCCCTACTACCTAATGCTCGAAACTCTCGCTGTGGAGCAACCCCAGCAATAAGGCCCAGCTTTCTTTCGTCTTTTGTTACGCAAGCAGCAACTGCTTTTTCTGTTCGACGTGTTCTCCAGTTTTCCCCATCAAAAATAAGACAAAGGTTGTTTTCCGTATTCCCATTAATGGGAACCCAACACCTGTATTCTTTTGAATGAGAGTCATAAATGGCGCAAGCGCCTTTTGCATAGCCCCAATTAATCTTATTGATTGTTCGATCTATAGGGGTACTTACAAGAGATACGGAACCGTCAGAAGATCCACGGTAAAAACCTTCTCGACCTAACCACATTGTCGAGTTGTCAGGGAGGTTTGCCAGAGAAGACGGAGCAACACAACCAACACTTTGATTCAGTGGTTGAGTCTTAAACCCTTCTCCAGAATCATTTGGCATGACAAGGAACATAGAACTTTGGGTAAAAACAAGAAGGCCCTTGCTTCCTGCCCATAGACCTGTAATTTCTCCCCCACTTGGGTCTGGATACATCTTTCCAACGCGGGGAAAAGTGCCAAACTTGTTTGGAAGTGAGTACATTATTGCACCCGGTTCTTCTCTCAGATTTCCAATAAACATTCTCCCGAAAGCGACCCGACAAAGCTGAAAGTTAGGGACACTAAGAAGGTCTTCTTCTTCGAGAACAAGGAAACCGTCAGCATTATTGTCTACAAAACTGGTTGTTCTATTATCGGGTAGAGTAGCAAAAAGTCCGAAAGTACCAAACCCCACATTTCCGGGAACCTGAAAGAGTTTCATCGTTCCTGAGTTTTCGATGTCGCGAGTTCTGTAGAGTATTCTACCTACGGTCCCTTTCCGGCCTGAAGCTATGCCGGAAACATTGAACCATTTTTTAAGTCGATCTGAACCGTGGAGACCAGAACTTGTGTCTGGAGCAAGCTGACGGTCTACTTTTACTGAGTTGGATCGGTTAGAAACAGGAGACATGTTCCCAAAAGCATCAATCCATTGGACTGCGTACTGCCATTTACCGTCCAGAAGATAGTTGCCTTCATCAATATCAATAGAAGGGGCGATGGTTCCGATTCGGCCATACCCATACCGCCAATTCATCGTGTACCCAGCAGGCATCCGACTTACGGCAAACCCTTTATTATTGATCTTTGTTTCGTCGGTTCCTTCTCCACCATTTTCACTTTTGGGTCCATTAGGTATGGGGGGCGAAGGAGGCCTGTCATATCCCAAGGGAAGAACCTTTTCTCCATCATAGAAAAAGGCCCTTTGGTAATTTTGGGGAACAATAAGAACCCCTTGGGAAGTAGACTCAAACTGAGTGGGAAACTGCGGTCGAGTGTCATTTGTTAATGGATACTCGTATTCTGCTCCACTGCCTTTTGGTCCGACAAGAACAGACCACGGATCACTGGCTCGATAGCCCCTAAAAACTCGAATCTGAGCCTTAGTATGTACTAATAGTACGTCCCTTGTCCCATTCATCAGAAGACAATGGTGGATTCCGTGCATTGGCCCATAGTCACCATAGTCTTTAACTTCCCACACACTTGAAGATTCTCCTGTATTAACGTTTATGAGCCGCGTGAATGTGTTTCTGTGGGGCATAAGGCGGCAAGGGCCTTGAACAGAGCGGAGGGTTCCTTCAGGAGTAGCAACAAAGTTTTCTATCTTCTCTGCTACGTCTACCGCAGAAAGATATCTACCTGATTCTCCCCGAAGAAGCAGTGTGGGGCTTCTTGTTCTTGTTTCATCCCGAGCCATTTAGCTGTCCTCATTGGTTAAGCCATAGCCTTCTTGGGGTGACACTTCCGCATGTGGGTCTTTAGAGCCTTTTCGTACACAAACTTTTTTCCACAAACACCACATTGAAACTCTTTAGGGCCTTGAGGGATTCGCTTCGGCTTTTCTACAGCTTCAGCAGAGATTTCCATTGACTCTACGATTGTACCAGCTTCTACTGCTCGCATCCCCAATTCAACGATTTCAGAAGGAGAAGCGCCCTGTTCTTGGAGGATGCTTACAACTTTCTGTGCGATCTTTTCAATGACGCTTTCAGCAGATTCATCTGTAACTGCATAGACGGCTTCAAATCCACTCAAAGGACTTTGGTGTGACGTGATTGTGTAGGGCGCTTGACCACAGATTTGAAAAGTCCCACGCCAGAAACCATCGGCATCCACTTTATGCCCAAGCATTACAGCGTATTCTGTAGTCCCATCTTCTCTTTCACGCTTATAGTAAAGAACGCGAGGATCAGGGGCTGGATAAAGGATTTTCATCTTAATTCTCCGTAAACTTGACTCGCACTTCTCTGTAGGGAGAACGGACACGGGCCATTTTCTTTTTAGGTCTCATAGAAGGAATAGCCCCGTATCTCTTTACGAGCAGTTCAATAAACTGACTTGCTCTTTCTCCAGCAAGCGCAGCCGCATCCATTTGACCTTGCATTTCATACATATAGCCCAAAGCTATTTGAATAAGGACTTCACAGGCTTCATGGTGGATTCTTGGGACATCAGTTTCAGTCACAAGTTTTTGTGGGCGGCGAAGAACTCGACAGTCAATCTCATAGAAGTCGTCGGGCATAGGATGGAATCTTACGGTTTGGTAACCATGGACTTCTTTTAGCCTTCTGTAATAGTCAGGGATTCTTTGGCCCTTGTGTACGTATATTTTCTCATTCCCATTAATCTCATCAAGAAAATAAAAAGGAGAATTTGCGTTCTTGTCCATGGTTTCAGGGCGGCTTGAAGGGTTTGGCCCACCCCCATCCGATAGACGGCGGACATAAATACGAATGTTGTAGCCAGAATGACCTGTTCTGATTCTGTCTACAGGAGAACCTCCACTCATTTTTTTACCAAAAAGGAGGCGGTCATCAATATTGGGGAAACGGATTATTATTGGATAAGCTAAACTGCCAGCGTTTAGTCCACCTATAGCGTTTATAGCAAGGTCTGAAATGGGAGAAGGGGCGCTTTCCCATTTAGGTTCATAACCATAAGCACCTTCTTTCCCTGATCGGGCAGACTCGGTTCTTGGGGCCTTTAAGTCTTTTTCTCTTTTTCCCCACACATATGTGTAACAGTATTGGAAATACCCTGTATTATCGGGGCCGGTCCACGAGTCTGTTGAACGTGTAACGTGAATTTCAGGCTTGTTTATTGGGGCATCAATCTGATGGTGTTGCCCACGAAAGAGCATGGTTGGGCGACCAACTTCTTCGCCCCGATAATCAGTGTACTCATATCGTTCCATGTCATATTGATTTACGACTGAGATATCATCCCGAACATTGTTCCAGAAACGGGCAGAACGCAACTCTACTACATCTGCTGGAAGCTCATATTCCGGGGTAAAGATGCGGTACTTTATTCCTGTTTCTGTAAGTAGGGGCCACTCATGGTCAATACTAACAAACTCCCTGACAAGGTAACCGCTTGCGTTGTTATTAGGGTTTACTTGTACTGCTGTGCGCCAAAACTCCCGAGCGCGGCGACGTACAACAGTCCCGTTTGTTCTTTCCAACTCAAGAAGTCGGCCATCCCATGTACCATCAAACCGCCACTCAGAAAAACCATCGGGAAGAGTGGGAGAACCGGGGCCTGTCGCTGACGTATATTCTCGATAAAGGACCATCAAGTCATCTTCACCGACTTCTGCAACAGTGCAGGGACGAAGACGATCTGTTGTAGATGTCCCGTTATTTACGTCTTGTTGTGTGAGGATACGACATTCATCCTCGAAAAAAAGGAAGGGGGCCTCCAGCGACAAATGCTGGTAGGCCCTATTGATCATACGATCAACCTTCTCCATGAACGAGACAGACTGGTCTGGATTCCAGTCTATCTGTTCAAGGACTCTTTGCCTTATGGCAGCAAGATTCATCCTTTAACCACAACTGATCCAAGCTGCACCAGTAGCGGCTGCTCCAATCGCAGTAGCCGAATGGCCGATAATACCGATGTTAGCACCGGCTGTATCGTCAGCATAGTCAAGAGCAGTACCAGCAGCAGAACCGCCAGTAGTGAAAGGTGTGTCAGCCGTTAGACCGCCAGAACCGGCCTTAATAGTGCCGACACCTTCCTTGAGGATAAACCCATAGGAACCAGCAGCAATAGCGTGCTGTGCCACCCCAATACACATCACCTTAGCTTGGTGATTAGTAGCTGGAGCAATCGTTGTTCCATACCAGTTTTCCGTAGCCGCACTTGGATCTCGGTAGCAGATAAGACCAGCCGCAAGCGGGTTGGTATCATCATTAAACACATAGACCCAAACCTTTTCACCTTCACCATCGCCTGATGCTGGTTCGCGGTATTGGAATCCCAATGGGAGTTTTGCTTCGGTAGAGACATCAGTAACACTGATGCCCATAGTACGAGTAGTTGACATGATGGACTCCTTTTAAGCCAAGAGGGTTCCGTCAATAACACCATTCGCGTTCAGTCGGTCACAGTACATCTGCATCGACATCACGATTTCCCACTCCCACGCATCTTGGCCGGGAACCTTAACAGGGCCACGGAAGGCAAAATCGCCCTTCGTTTCCATGTTTGAATTCTCGCCTTGAGTGTAGAGGTGCCAAGTGTCTGACTTCAGGAAGTAAATCACACCATTTCGACCACCACTTGCGTGAGCGCCAGAGAACGGAGAAGTTGTTGGTGCCAATGAAGGCTCAACATAAAACTCTGCTTCTTGGAACATCAAGCCTTGGCGAACTGGACGGCCCGACTCGCCCTTAAAGGACGTTGCGTACCGAACCTGATCATCAAGATCGCTGTAGTAGTTGTTGTATGAAGTGATATCACCCAACATTAGGTCAACGGGTCCACCCGTTTTTCCTTGGAGTGAGGCGTTCCAATACACTTCACGCATCCGTTCACGACCATTGGTTGCGAAACTGGTCACGTTTGCGTACTGGTTGTGCCATCCAGCGGCACCCGCAGCAGCACCACTCTTTGTAATCCCAAGAACCGTGTCGGTTTGGGATGCAGGAGCAGCGAAGTCAAGGACTCCATTAACCGCTGTACCTTGTGGGTTGAAGGTTGTGTCACCGTTCAAGGTCGCAAAACCTTGTACGTTGTTTGTCGAACCATCACCATTCACAAACTGGCTGACAATATACTCATGGAATTCCATAAGTGCAGCCTCGGGATAAACCTTGATAAGTCGAGCGATGGCAGTTTCACCAGACGCTTCGGCAAGATCCTTACCGGGAATAATGAAGGAATACACCATACGAGGGCAATAAATAGAACCCTTTGTACTTACGGTGCGGCGAACCGAAGAATAAACCTCGGAACCTGTTTCGATACGAGTGACCTGACCCGGACCATTAGTAACAACCGGGAACTCAACAAAGGGACCACCATGAGTAGCGCGTTCTACGTTACCCTTGAGAATCACCTTATCGAGAACCGGGTGGTACTGATAGAACTGCTCAGTCCACTTCGGAACGAGTTTCTGAAGTGCAAAATTCAGAACATCTGCTGAAGTTGGCATTTTGAGTCTCCTTTAGACCAGCCTTAGTTTAGGACAATTTCTGCTCTTTCGCCCAGTTCATGGCTGCGCGAGCGGCAGTCATTCGTGCATCTCGATTAGATGCTGGAACCCCTTGACCTTGAGTGCTTGCAGGATTGTTCCTACTTTCGGCTCCTGATGTAATTCGTGCGCCGGGACGAGGTGTTCTTGATACGTTTCCAGCCTTGAGCAAAGAATGTTCTACCGCAACTTTCTGCGGAGTCCCACTCGATGCCAAGTCTGTAGCCATCTTGACCACATCTTCTTTTTGCCCAACCAGTTGAACAGCAATTTCCGGTTCCCAACCTGTATTCAACAAGCCAGAAAGTTCTGCTCTTTTCTCTTCTGAATCGAAGATTTTTGAGTGCTGTTCTCTGAATTTGGCTGCAAAATCCTGCGCCTGTCTTTCGATATCGGCATCTACAAACTGCTTGTACTCGTCATATTCAGACTGAACCTTGTTCAGGTCTGCTTCAAACTTGTCTCTTGCGTCTGCATATTCTTGGATACGGGGGTCATCTTCACCTTCAAGGACTCGCTTGAGCATGTCACGCTCAGTTTCGATATCCTTTCGGCTTTTTTCCCATTCATCCCTTTCAACACCCCAAGAATCTCGGTCAGTTTCAAACTTCTTTCGCTCGTCTGCAAGCGATTGAAACTTTTTCGTATACCCACTTTCAAAGTTTTTGTGGATACGACGAACCGGTTCTTGCCAGTCTTGTGGGAGAAGGTCGATATTCCCGTCCCAAGAATCGAGATCAAACTCAGGGGTAGGATTTTCTTCTACTACATCAGTTGCTTCGGTAACGGAATCCCCGCTTGCCTCCACAGTTTCGGGTGCTGCCGCAACTTCTCCCTGCGACACTTGGGAGGACTCCCCACCACCAATAGATCCTGCGGAGTCAGCTGACACTGCTCCACCATCACCACCACCGGCAGGACTGGTCATAACTTCACTCATTAGTATTCTTCCTTGGCATCGTCAGATTCTTTCTTCGCCTTGTCCAAAGCGAATCGAACCGCGTCAATTCTCATTTCACGCATACCACCTTCCGGTCCTCCCGGTTGTGGTTCAAAAGGTGCGCCCTCCATTCCGGGGTCACCTTCAATTTCTTCCATGCCTTCGGGGGGAACCTCAGAATCCATAGGCATTTCTTCGCCCATAGGCATTTCTTCGCCGCCCTCTGATTCGCTGTAATCAAACTGGATTCCAGCGGATTCGATGTCTTGAACAATTTCTTTGCCGCTTTTTCCAGCAGCAATCGCTTCGTCGATAATTTGTGCGGCTTCGGCAGGCATTAGGCTGTTCTCCCAGCAAATGGATTATTTGCGATTGCGGATCTTGCAGCCCTTAATCTTGCTTCAGCATTTGTTTCATCGGGCGGCGGTTTTTCTTGTGCCACAGGAGGTGGCGCAACTTCTTGTATTTCTTGGGTAACAACATCTTCTTCTGGTGTCTGCTGTTGCTCAGAAAACAAAGATGCAAATTCATTCAGAGCCGCATAAATTTCAGCCATAGGGTCGGATGGAGGACCAACCTCATCTTGAGGACTAAGAACTTCTTGCGGTTGAGTTTGTGGCATTGTTTATTTTTACCTACGTAGCAGGTGACTTGTCAAGGTTTCTTGGATTTCCTTTTTCAGCCACTTCTTTCTTTCGGGCTTTCTGCATTGTTTTGAGGTCTGCATAACCCGCTTTTTGTGCAACTTTGTGGCACTCATCTGCAACCCATTCTTTATGCTCGCGGTCATAGGCATCGCCTTTTGAAAACTGACGAACATTTGGATTCTGTTTTAACCACTCACGTTTTTGTGCATTGGTTTCAAAAGTCTTACCAAGCTGACTACTTTTTTCTTGATTACTCCAAATAATTCCTGCTGTATGGAAGACCGTGGGGCGTAGAGTTACTTTTCCCTTACAGTATGGGCAGGTTTCTCTATCAGCTACTTTAGAAAATTCTTCTGGAAGATGCCCACACTTAGGACAATCCATGTCATAGAGAGGCATTTTTAACTTCTCCAGATCGAAGGTGTTCCGCCTACGTGGTCACGTGGGCCTCTGCCCGTACCTTTTGAACCACCACCTAAAAGTTTAGACGCCATAGCCCCTTCTGGCCCAAGCGCGGCAAGAGCATCACCACCACCGCCTCCACCACCACCCGCAGCGGGAGCAGCTTCTTTTTGGAGCCATTCATGGCCTCCACCGCTTGTTTTCTGGTCGATGGCATCTAACTCTTTTTGTACTGCCATACTTTTTGCAGAAGCTAAGGTTCCACGTTTCCCTTCAAGGGCTGTTCCAGATTCTAAAGCAGCTTGGTCAGCACCTTTCGGTTGAAGAGTGTTTCCCCCTGCTTGCGCTTTTGTTTCATTCCCACCGAAAAGTCCCATTAGAACTGTACTCCCCTGTTTGAAAGCTCACCATTGATGCGAATGAGCAGGTCTTGAAAAGACTGCATTTGCTGATCATCACGATTTTCTACCGGAGGGTCATCCATCATTTCAAGAAGACGTTCTCGACCTTGAATCAATTCTTCATTTGTTTTTTGGCCCAAGTTGGGATCAACAAGTTGGCTTTGGGAGCGAGGGGGAGGTGCAACAACGCCCCCGGTAATAGGCTCGGGGCGCGGTTGTGGGGGTGCTTGCCCTGTGTCTGACATGGCATCAATAGCCATTTTTTGGGCGGCTTCTGCTTCAAGAGCCTCGCGTGCAGCCTCTGCTCTTTCTACGTCACTGGTAATAGCCATTAGAATCCTCCCGGTGTGGGTACTGGATGACCTGCGCCACCCGCCATTCCTCCAAGTTCTGGAGGCGGTACTTCTTCAGCGCCGGGAGCCAATCCCCCAGCAGCCATATTATCTTCGCTCGGCGGTGGTGGACCCCCACCTTGCTGTTGCTGTTGAGCCATCTGCTGTTGTTGCATCATTTGAGCAGCTTGTTCTGCTGGAACCAAAACGTCAGCACCAATATCAAGCGTACTCAAAATGTGTTCAATAAGTTTTCGCTGGTCTACGTGAGGTGTACTCAACAACAATTCCATAAACTGCGTGATCTTCTTAACTTGCGCCGTTTTAGAATTTTCTGTGGGACTGTATGGAACAACCTCGTAGTCAATTTCCAAAGGTTCTTCGATCACGTCGCCAATTGATTTCAATTCTTCGGCTCGTCGCGGATCTCGGGCAGCGAGGTGTTTGCGGGCTACAACAACCGCGTCATTTCCACCAACACGGGCTGGAATCTCACGTTCTGATTCCAAAAACTCTTCGTAGAGACCTACAGAAGATTCAGCCATGTGCCTAATAATGCCATTAAGCAGCTTGGTTCTACGCCCAAGACGTGTCCGCATAGCTGCATCTACAAGAGCCAATTCAGTCGCTACTTCGCTCGACCCTGAGATTCCCCGCGCATATTCTGGTATGCCGAGAACAAACTGTATCGTATTTTCGATTTTTTCTCGGAGTGAGCCAAACTCAGGAGCCAAACTTGTAGTTGGAGTATTTCCGAGAATATCACCGAGCGGAGCCGCATTTTTTCCAAATAAACGAACGACATCGCCCGGACTTGTAGCGTGCGATACTTGGTCTGCAAAGTCTTCGGGATTGTCGCAAAGAGCCTCGTTGATAACCGTGACTGGGATTGAGGATTGGGCATGTCTAAGTTCCAGAGTATCCAACTCATTCAAGCGACGTTGAAGACGTTCTACCAACTGCGAATCACTAAGACCGCCTATATCGGAAAGATTTTCATTAAAGGAAAGCATCGCGAATGGATTCTTTACGAACACATAAGGCAACTCACCCTGAAATAGTGGATCTTCAAATCCTTGGAGCATGTGGTAGTAGGTGTCATTGGTAAAATCATACACCTCATAAACAGTGATCCACTCAAAAACGTCCTTAATCTCATCAGACATACGAGAAACACCTTCTTCGCTGTCCAACAACCATTTAGGGAAAGAACCAAATTTAGCTTTAGATGCAACACCGGGATCGTATTCCATTGATCCTCTACGGCGTTGACGACGCTTCGTGCGGGCAAAAAACTCTGCTTTAGTAAGAGTCGTTACCTCAATAGCGTATCTAATATCTTCCCAGCGGGAGGCGCTCAGATCATAGAAAAAATACCGAGGGTCAAGGGCAATAAAATCAGGGCGTTGACGACTAAAATTCCAAACAGTTTTTAGGATTGAACGTCCATATACAGAAGCCTTAGTCGCCATAGACCAAAGAGTTTCATGGGCAGAAGAACGATAGAGAACATCATTGATTAGGGCTTCTCGATATCGCGCAGCCTGTTGGGTTTCTGGATCTTTCCTGCGGGGTACACAAGTAACTCTTGGAGTAGGGGGAGTGACGCTCGCAACCATAGTATCGCAAAAGGAATACAGATAATTGTTCTCCAAAAGGAGGCGATCATCTTCTCGATCAACTTCTCCCCAATACTCAGAACGATACCAAGCCCGCCACTTATCCCAAACCTTATGCTCTTTGTTGGCTTTCCCAACATGGGCATCAATGATTGACTTTATTGTTTTGGGATCAAGAGACATTCAATTTCCTACAGCCAGTATTTATCACGACGCTTATTGCGCTTGTTCTGAAAAAGCGCATTTTTCTCAGCGTGGGTATACGGCCTGAGAACGATAACATTGTTTCCGTCTGAATCGAGAGTTGGTTTTGTTCTTCGCGGTAAAAACCTTGCCCCAACAACAGCCATCATAAGGGCGCTAACTTTATCCCAGTGATGTCTTTCCCGGCGTTTCTTAGTCGGTTCTCCACGAACAATTTCGGTGTTTGGTCCTTCTTCTACCCGTTTATCATTTCGATAGGACATCAACTGCTCAACCAGATTTTTGTCTTTCAAATGTAGTTCATCTAAAAGCCCATCAATCAGCCAACCTAAATTTCTGTCCAAGGTCTTTGCTGTGACAGTCAAACCGGGGCGTCGGGCCTTTTCAAAGTAGATATTTGGATAATCCCAATCTCTAAGAAGAGAAAGAACACCTTGACCGACACCATTCGACTCTACAACGACTACTGCATTGTTATATTTGAGTCCTGTTTCTTGAAGTCTTCGCGTAAAGACCAAGGGATCACTGTGGTCTGCATATGAAGCTACTTGGGTCCATTCGCCATCATAAACCTTGAAAACCTGAAAAGAAGCATGGTCTCTGGCAGCATGACCACAGGGGTCTGCCCCAATTACGTATAGAGCGTCTGGTTGGGGCTTTTCATATTCCATATAAGGGGCTTTCCACTCAACCAATTCTGCATTTTTATGCCTTTCAAGGGCATGGTCGGGAATGGCCGAGTTTGCTGCTGCAATCCAACAAGAAACGTCATCAAATGGGTAAAATACGTTGAATAATTCAGGTCTTCGGCGCAATTGCTGGTCAGTAGACAGCATGAAGCGACGAAAAGCCAGATTGTCTTTTGTCAGCCCTTCTGACCCAAATCTGTTCAAAAGATCGACTTCTTCATTCTCTAAAGTCCATTTAGGGTTCCAAGCACGCTTATTTAGGTATCCATCCCAAAAAGGGAAGAACATATAGAGGTGACGGCCTTCCCCTGCCTTGGCTGATAGACAGTGTTCATGCCAATCAGACCTTGCTTCCCAAGGAGTACACTCAAATAGGGCCAAAGCGTGGTCCCGGTTGACCATTGAAGGCCAAATTAGGAACATTGACCCCGCAAAATCAGCCCAAAATGCACATTCTGACGCATGAAAAGAGTCAGGAGACTGACCGATACCTACAGCACCCGATTCTGCGGAAAGAACACGCATTTTTCCCCCTTGTAGGGGGCGAAAAGTTAGTTGTCGGCTTTCTCGGGAAGCGATTGTGTCGCTTCGGACTTCATCGGGCCACAATCTATGGAGGTGGTGAACCCTTCGATGGAGATATTCGGCACGGTCAGAGTTATCTGCGATACAAACGTGGTCCCAACCCGGAGAATATGCGGCTTTAGGGTAGCAAGCGTACTCACAAGCAAGCGATTTCCCCATTTGACGGGCCGTGAGAAGCGTGAGGAATTTTGTCTGTCCTTCTGCCGTTCTCGGAGTGTTTGAGGCGTAGTCGAGGACGGCTGTTTGCAGCTTATTCGTGATTCGAGTTGGATCGTAAGGGACAAACTGCCCGCTTTTTTGATCATGCACCTGCCCCAAAGCTGGTAAAGACCGTTTTGGGTCTTTCAGGAAACTGAGGACTTGTTTAGCGTTCGACACGTTTAGCCTGAGAGGGAGGGAATATCTACTAACTCAATAGCCAATTTCTTCTGTTCTTTTTCTTCAATCTTCTTGGGTGGGTCATTGGCAATCTGCACAAGCTGGGCCACGAAATTTGCTTGAGTAGTTTGGTCTGAGTTTTTAGCCTGAATACAGGTATACATTAACTCAGAAAGATGGCGCAATTCCCGAGCGGCTGCGGTTGGAATGGCGCGTTGGACGATTCCAGATGAAACAGCCGCTGCCAAATCTACAACATCTTCAAGATTTCGGACTCTACCCACCTCAAGCATAGACAAAAGTTCTGGAGGAACCTGTGGTGTAGTTTCATCATTCATCGTCTTCTTCCTCACATCGGTGGTCATCGTCTATATGGTGGGATGCGTCACAATGAACGCATATCGCATATTCGTCTGATTCCATCTACACACCTCTCTTTCTACTTAATGTATCGGAAGTTGCAACCAAGAAGGAAGCTGATTTTTATGTTGTAACAAAATTTTCCTGCCTTCTAAGTATCTGCAAGCACCCGGAGAATTGGATTTTTCCCACATACGTTTTTCGGAAATACTTTGCCAGATAATGCCGGAAGAGTATAGTGGACGCTCGACCGGATTGATTCTCTTCCCCGTCTTTAACTGGATGCAAACGCTCGGGTGGTCAAGTAGGTCTTTTTGGAGTTTCCTTACCCTGGTGTCACAGCCCCCCGCCCTTGATTGTTGATTACCCGGAATAGGTCGTCCTTCCATTAAAGCGGCTGCGATAGAAGCCATTTTCCTATTAGTGCATAGGGGAACAGGGTTTGTTCCCAGCGCCCAAAATCTGAAGCGCGGCTTACTCATAGCGTGCTGAATAAACTTAGTTATCTCTGACACCAGAGACCTACGGCCCAATAGAGATTGTATTGCTTTTGGATGAAGGCCCATTAGCCACCAATATGCGACCGAGATTGAAAGTTTCGTTCTCTCATCTGCCCCCCTGCTCATTTGAAAGAATCCCTTAGACGGTTCTTGCAATACCGCACACGCAACCTCATAGGGCGTCGGCGCGTCCCTGAGACCAAATGCTGTTTGAGGATTCATCCCTGTAGGCCACTCTGACGGGGCCACCATGAACGATTCGTGGAATATCCCCCACGCCAATGGCCTGTGCTGCCACGTTGCCCATCGCACGCCATTTAGGGCAGAGGCAAACGGCTTGACCGCGCAGGTCGTCCACTTCTCTTTTGCCTGTATATATGGCGTATATAAGCCCTGACTCAGGGCAATATGCAGGAATGTAAGCTGCGTTCCCTTCAGTCGGGTTTTGGGTATTTGCGGAGACCTCAACAGGAGGTGAGCGTAAGGGCCTTTCATTAGACGATATTAGCCTCCCCGTGCAAAAACCGCAATTTTAGTTCATGTCTAAGTGGGCATAGGGGAAAGGGGAAAAAAGGTGAGAGAGGGGATGCCTCTGAACATGTGTTCAGGTCGAATGTGGGTGCGTGGCGTGGCGTGATGCGGT
>TARA_R100000700_G_scaffold4153_3_pt1 | contig 32464 bp, 28 predicted proteins | sample TARA_R100000700 | Tara Oceans TARA_R100000700 (sample SAMEA2622810) | marine metagenome | biome: marine biome (ENVO:00000447); feature: marine epipelagic mixed layer (ENVO:xxxxxxxxx); material: "saline water (ENVO:00002010), including plankton (ENVO:xxxxxxxx)" | depth 120 m | reverse complement strand
AGTTTCAACCCTTTATAAGTGACAAACTGCAAGCCAACATCACAGACTTCTACCAACAGGCGCAGCGAGCGAAAAACTCGTTAGATCGCGACCGAGCCCAGATTCAGAAGTCTTTGACAGGTATCGATGAGAGTATCGCAGGATTAAGTAAGGGCGATGCTAATCAACGCTTGGCTCCCCAGGAACAAGCTGCTGTTGATGCGACGATGGATGAGTTCGCTCAATCTGAAGCGAGCCTTGATCGGCTGGCCGGGTATGATGCATCGAAGATTGAGACAGAACTCACTCAATACAATGAAGAATCTCGTTCAATGAAGACGATGCGTGATCGTCTTGAGCAGATGGATGCGCAGCTTGGTAGCGGGGCGTCGAGGAAGAAGAAACAGTTAGAAGCCCGCCATCAGCTATTGAAGAATCCGCATTTTCATCGGTGGGCTTTAGATCGAGGTCTTAATATTGGGTCTGCTCAAGTTCGACCTGATGGAACTATCGCGACTATAGTTGGTCCTGACTTCGCTAAAGCTACCTCCCAGTTTCATTTCGAAGCACGTAGGGGTCGTAATAACTACGGCGCGTTGCGTAAGAGACGTACTGGTGAGACAGTTCTTATTATTGAGACGCTTCCCGAAGACAGAGATCTCACACCTTACCGGGCAACCTCTGGAGAGAATGCCGGGAAACTTATCTATAGTCGGTCTTTTGACGGTAGCCCGAAGTTGCTGAAAGCGTCTGACTTAAAGAGCATGCAAGACTCGGGTAAGTTTGCGTCTATGTATCGTGTGAACGAGGGTAAGTTGACAGGCGCGCTTGTCACGGTTGAGGGTCGCGTGTACGCCCCCATCAAAGGGATTCTTACGGATATAACTTACAAGGTACCGGAGAGTATGCGTCAGATTACTCCTGGTATGTCCAAGGTCTATCTCACTAATGAAGATCAAGAACCTCTAAGGTATTTCACGGAAGAAGACATCGGTAAGAAGGGACTTACTCCTGCTTATGATGACGGCATTGTTTCTTTAGAGGGGTTGGACGACTACCAGATTGAGTATTCTGATGAGCCCATAGCGCGTGAAGCGATGACGGTTGGGTTTAAACTACGTCAGCATGCTGCTGATTCTGCGGCTCATCAGATGAATGGTGAAGACTTCTTTGAGATTGAAACAGGTCCAACGAATCGTGTAGAGCGCTTCGACCCCTCAACTTCTCGGCAGATTGTACTGACCGGCCCTGTTGAGCGTCTTTCGATGTCAGATATTAGTGCCATGGCGCGTAAGAAAGTTGATCCCGAGATGGCTGCGGAAGTTTTGGCGGGAATCAAAGCAGGCGTAGACTTCGTGCGTGAACCTCGCGAAGGCCCGCTGAAGAAACTCTTCAACCAGTTTGCCATCCGAGATCTGGGTCGTGCCGCCCCTGAAGATATCGCGCAAAGGAAGAAAGACGAAGAGAGGAGTCGAGGCATGGCGGAGATTAGCCGCATCGACGCCCAGCGCGCGAAGTTCAATAGAGAGATCAATCAGATTACGGGCCCAGACTCTGATTATGCGCGTTCGGGTTTTGATCCTAAGTGGTTATCGGATGAAGACAGTAAGCGACTGCAAGACATCAATGACGAGTTTCCTGCTTTGGAGAATCGTAAGCGAGAGATCTACAGTAGCCTCGATATGGCAGGCGAAGATATCGATGTTGAAGCCTTCGGGCGCTCTGCTGAACCTCTGGGTACTGGGCAGGAAGAGGCTATCGAAGAAGGCGAGAAGAAGCGCGGTCGTATCTTCGGTGGTCGGCGGGGTCGTGAATGGCGACCACTGCAGCCTCCAGGTGCGGTTGAAGCTGGTTCAACTGGCGGTGATTTGGTACCGGGACTTACTGTTGGAGATCCAGGAGGGCCAAAGATCGGCGGGGGAACAAGACCTGAACCATCAGAAGAGGGAGATGACGCTACAGCACTAGCGGGGTCAGATACGCGAAAAGTGGATGATATGGGGACTGACCTCGGCTTATGGCGAAGAGCGGCTGACGCACCTGAAGAAGTCGAGCTTGAGCGGAATCCTTGGAAGGTATTGGGGTCGTGGCTTTCTAATGTTGCGAAGGGCAAAGACGTTGATGTCCCAAAAGAAGAGCCGACTGTTATTGTGGAAGACTTACCTGATGGATCTGAAACAAAAGATGAAGGTCTTGACGAAGAGACGCTTAAAAAGATTAAGCAAGCTGAAGAAGAGCTTGAGCTTGAAGAGTCGCAGGGGGTAGGGCGATGAGTGATGTATTTGAAGTTGACTTTGATAACTTTGATTTCAGTCAGTTAGAAGAGCCCAAGGACACAGGTGCGCCTGTAGTTGAAGAAGAAGTTGCAGTTGAGGTTGCGCCGAAGCCTGCACCGAAGCCTGCATCGCAGCCTGCACCGAAGGCTCCTCCCGCTGTTAAGACTCATTCACCTATGCCCGAGCGTCCTTCGTTTAAGCGCACTACTCCTATCGCTAAAATACCACCGCCTGCACCTGCAGAGGTACCCGCACCTCCTCCGCTAACAGAAAGTACGCTAAAAGAAGTAATGGCGCGGCGTGGTGGTATGGGCGGTGACCGCACTGCCCGTGATCCCAATACGTTAGAGGATGTGCTTGATCGCGGATTTCAAATCACAGATCGACCCGAGTACATGAAAGAGTACGCCAGTTATCCGGCGGCTCCTATGCTTCAGCCGGGAGACCGTGAAGGTACTTATGCGCGTACCGAACCTGCGAGTTTCTATGCGAGAGGTGATTACGATCCACGCATTCCTGCCACCTCGGCTGTGCTCGATCAGAAAATCAGAGAGTTGCAGGCTAAGTTAGCTCTAAACGTTTACGAAGGCGAGGGAAGACCCGATACGCGAGTTCTTTCGGAAGAACAATTAAGCCGACCATACGGTGTCCCTGAATGGTTAGGGTCTCCGCCTCATAGACGGCAACACGACCCAGACTTCGTAGCTGCGACGGGCAGTGCCTTTGCGCCAGAAGGGCAGCGTGTTGTCACTCGTCCCGGCAAGGTAAAAGAAGCTGTAGATGTGCGGTCAGCAGATGAAGCATTGCTTCAGAAAATGCTTGAGCGCCAGAAGCTCTTGGCAGCGCGGTCAGTAGCATCTCGGGGCGATGAACCTCTTTATACCGAGAGGCGACGAGAAGTGATTGGTGATCCTGTTGAGGTCGAGGGAGGCGGCCCCTACTCGCAGTCAGGCTGGACGCCTCCGCCTACGGAAGCAAAACCCCATGGTATGTCTATAAGACCGCGTCTTCCGGTAGGAGGCCCGAATCTGCCAGTCAGCGACGGGATACGGCAGTCAGTAGCAGAATCCGCGCGTGGTCGCTTGCTAACAGAGTATCCGACAGTAACTCCAGGCACTCCTTACGAAGAGAAATATGGCGTAGGTACGAGTAGCCAATCGATTGAAGAGGCTGAACCGCTTACACCTCCTTGGGAGTATAGTCAGCCGTCACTACACTCTCTTCGGCGGTATCGGGCTCGCATGACTGATTTCTTGCGGGCTCCGGGGTACGCACCGGTCGGTAGTGGAGGTTTAGTGCGTACTGCTATGGGTCACAGGGGACGTGATTTTGAAACAGAAAGACAACACGGCGAAAATCTTAGGATGGCAGAAGCTGCAATGTATCAGATGGAGCGTCTCGCCAGATTTGTAGGTGCTGATGACAGCGCTGTTGCTGATGCGACAAGTACGTTATCGTTAGACAAGGCGTACTAACGGAGTTGCAATGGCTGATGAACAGATCGCACCTGAATCCGTTGAGGTGTTGGAGACTCCAGAGTTTGAGCCGCCGCCAGAGCCGGAACTCCCGCCTTACGATTCAGAGAAGGTCGAAGCGGAAGTTGAAGCCCGTGTACAACAAGTGCGTGCGGCAGCACCGAATCAACTTATTTCGGAAATGGAAAAAGGTCGTCGACGTGCAGTTGTCGATCAACCTATGTGGCTTGAGATGCCATTCATGCCGGGGAGACAAGTACCTGCAGAGACAATGTCTGATATTGTGCGGAAGCACGCAGAACGTGTCGGCGCAGAAGATTTAGACACACTGTATAAGCGGTTTGAAGATATCGGTCTTTCATTAGAAGATATCCAAAAGAGTATTGGTGTGGATGGGATGACTGCCCTCCAGTATCGACGAAGTAAGCTTGAGCCAAAGGATGAGAAGGGTCGCAGCCTCTATGTGTTCGAAGAAGATGAAGACAAGCTTCGAGCGAAGATTAGAGGCGATGTTATAAAAGAGTTTGCGATTGCGCGTAAACCAGAAGTCGCGCCGCAAATCGGAGAACTTGGAGAGGGTTCGTTTGAGGACATCGAGATTCTTCCTGATGATCACTCGATTTCAGGCGTAAAGTGGACCCCTAACTTAGCTGTAGGAAGAATAGACAGCGAAACTGGTGAGCCTGTAGGCGAATACGGCTACCGCATGGCCGCAAAGATTGTAGCCCCTCTCATTGAACGAGACCCAGGTTTTATTCAGCACGTAGAAGCTTTTGGGTCCCGACAACAGGGCATCGCACCCTATGTTAACTTCCGAATCCGGGAAGAGCGGAAGAGGCTTGGTCCAGACTGGGATCCAGAAAAAGACAAGGAGCGTGTCACGAAGGAAGCGCTTCGCCAGGTCCCAGCGTTGATCACATTGGGCCTATGGTCGGCTCCTGTCTTCATGAACTACGATTATGACGAAGAAACGGGCAGGGTCAGGATCGTTCCGCCCGAAGAGATGGACGTCGGGGATATTCTAAAAAAGCAGATTCAGATTATCGGCTACAACCGAAACGGCCATATCGTCGCGCGAACAGAGGGTAACGCAGAATACGTATTCGATATTGCAGACCTGCTTATGTCTTTCACTGCTGGTGCCGTTAAGGGTGGTTTTGAGCGGTGGGTTCAAGGGGACAAGGACGCTGACGGCATTTGGAGCGGAGGGAAAGCCGGTATGGCTCGCCGAGAATGGTACGGCGAACTGGCGATGGACAACTGGCAATGGATAGAAGAGAACCCAATACGCGGTAGTATGCTCGTTGCTGGTACGGCATTGACTACGTTTCTGCACCCAGACTTAATCAGCATCAGTATGGGGTTGCGAAAAAAGGTCGCGACTCATGTAGCAAAACTCGCAATGGACGATGACATCGTTAATGTCACCGACTACCTCGCAGAGTTAGCTCAAGCTCGTTCGCGTAAAGACTATACCCGCGTAAACGAAATTGAACGTAAGCTTTACGACGAGTATCCAGATCTCGCACAAGATGTAGATCGCTATACAGAAGAAGCAACAGCGAGAGCGTCGAGTGAGTTTACCGATCTAAAAGAAGAGAATGTTAAGAAGATCAAGGAAGACTTACCCGCAGAGTTGCATGACTACATAAACAGCCCCGCTGCATTGCGTAAGAGGCTTTTATCCTTCACAACGAAAGAAGGCGCGGTCACACAGAAAGAAGCTGTTGCACTTCAGCGGAATGAGTTGTTCGATACTGACGCAATTCTTGCGCGTATTGATGAGCAGATTGCAAAGTTAGAGGACACAAATCCCGAAGTACTTACAGGTCTGCTCTTTCAACGTAACCGAGGATTGTTCCTTGATCCAGCGGCACCTAAATCTAAAATTCGAGAAGGTTTGAGTAAAGGTCAGCTTGCATCCGAAGAAGCTCAAATACGCTTTGCTTCTTGGTTGAGGGATAACGCTCATCGTGCTCTTCGTGATCCAGATTCTTTCTTCGCATCGGACGGTATCTTAGCTACAGCTATTCGCCCTGGTGGTGAAGCGGAGCTTTTGAACAAAAAAGCTCGCGCTTGGGTGTACAAGAACTATCTCGGTAAGGGCAAGAACTCCTTACAAGGTGATGTCAGAGATATATTATCTGCCGATAATCTACCGAAGAATACAGATAAAGTTCTGGGGGCATTACGTCGTGCGCGTGAAGTGGCAGAACTTTCTGCGGCGTTACGCGCAGTCGGTGCTGGTGCTGTCTATGAAACAATTAGAGGCAGGTTTCCGAGAGTTCTATCTGCTACCGCGCGTAAGTTAGCGAAGACGCCGGTTGTCGGTAAACCATTAGGCGTAATCGCTTCCGTTCGATCCGAAGCGATAGAACCCTTTGCCGGTGTTCCAGATCTTGACTGGAAAGTACGAGAAATTTTAGAGCTATCTGACCCAGCGAAGAAATTCTCCACAGATCTTCAGGAGGTAATGGGGATTTCGCGGCGAGAGGCGGGGGCTTTAGTTCGTGTCATGGACGCTGCTATGCAGCGAGTTTCTGACGAGATGGGTATCTCGATTGAAGAAGCTTGGCGTCACCGCATCGCAGGTATAGAGCGGCACGATCACGATCAGCTAATAAGGTATTGGCGCAAGCTACATCCAGACCTCACAGACGATGAGCTTCGTAAACTGATTCCCGCTTTGACTGGTGGGGCACCTCGCAGGCCACCAAAGGCGAAGAGAAAGCCGCCGCATAAGAATCTGTCTAAGGCGAGGAAGCTTCTTAAGAATTCTGGTCTTGAGGGTTGGAAGGTTGTTCAAGTTGACTACCAACTGAAGGGTAAGCCGCTGTATCAAATACAGGATGCGGACGGTAAGCCTTATGCATACGAGCCAATGCGTGATCCGATTATTGAGCCCTATACAGGACGCGAGATCTTTACAGATCCTTTTTTGTTCCCCCGCAGTCCCGAATTGCGGGAACAATTTCGCGATCGTATGGGCGTAAGTGGAGGTCCCTCGCACACAGATCCCGAAGTTGTTGTTGCGTGGTTCCTCAAAGATCACAAGTCGCGAGAGTGGTTCCTTCGTGGTCGTGTTCCTTTAAGGCCATTAGAAAGCGGCCGTGGGTTTCGAGGGCGGCTTCCGTTCCGTGGACCAGACGCGGAAGCACCACCGACACCACCGACACCTGCACCCAAGGAACCGACACCAGAAGCCCCGCCCGAGAGACCGAAGCCTTCTTATGAAGGTACTCCAGTTATAGATATGGGCGCTCAGTATGAACGTACTATTCAAACACGTCGGGCGCGTGGTAATAAGACAGACCCAAGACCCTTCGGTAGATCTGACGACTATGGATTGAGCGCGGAAGAACTTGAAGCGGGCATCCTATCTCTAGGGCCATTTCCGACAGTTCCCGAAGTTGCTCGTTGGTTGATGGAGAACTCGAAACGCCCAGATACACAAGCAATCTTGGCACGTATTCTACCTGCGCTGGATGAAGCTTCTGGGTTTCCCGTAGGTACCGCGAGTATGCCCGGGAGACAGGGGCAGTGGGTACTGCCCGAGTGGGAGTTCAGTCCCGCAATAACGGATACGCCGCCGATGCGACTCCTACAAACAGAAGGAGAGTGGCACCGAGAAGCTATCAGACTCTACGAAGAAGCACTAAAGAGCGGTGAATTTAAACCAATACACCCAGTAACTGGGGCAGCAATCACTGTTCCGACAGGTCCAGATGGTGGGATTATTGTTCGCATTGTCCACGGTAGTTTAAGCAGACCAGACTGGGCAGGTGCCACTACTTTCGAGCGCGTACTGCGGCCTAACTTCCGTGAGATCCTCGATGAGTTTTACCCGCACGTCGAAGGTAAGGCGTGGCAGGATCTTAGTAAGACGATGAAGACTAAAATCCTTGAAGGGATTGATGCTGCTTTCGTCACGATGCCTGCTCGATTCCCGTCTGAAGTTCAACTATTAGGGCGCGGAAATATTTATACAGGATTGAGTGAAAAAACGATTGTGCATGAGTTCCTTCATGTTGCAACATCGTATCGGATTGGCGCAGGTATTTATGGCGTAGGTCCAGAAGCTGATAAAGCGCGAAAGATTATCGATGAGATGATTGGTATTCGAGACAAGGCACTCACTTATGTGAATAAGAAACTTAAGGAGAACCCCGACTACTTTGGCGTCAACTCGACGGTGTTCCGAGATTATGTATTCCGATTCAGAAAGAGAAAAACGTATGATAATCGAGCACGTATCGTTGACGAGATTATCTCATTTGCGTTTACAGATCCTGACTTTCAAAGACTTCTATCTGAAGTTCCTCTCGGAAAAGATAAGACTGCTTGGTCAAGATTTGTAGAGACTATCGTGGGTCTTCTTGGGTTCGGCCCGAAAGATAATAGTGCATTGTCTCGCGTCATACGTTTGTCCGATGAGTTGCTAGAGACAGACATCACGGCTGTCAGCTTCTGGGCCAACGACTTCGGAGGTTTGGGTGACAGTGCGGCTGAAGTCGATGACGTTTTAGGTGCCGTCAATGCTACGTTGAAGCGCCCCGCAGGTCGCCTACGGCAGAACCTCGAAGACGGAATTCTCACGACTGCTGCAGATGGAACTGTGACGAGTCGCTTGGGTGAGTTCATTGATCCAGAAGAAGTCAGTCGTGGTCCGCGCTTTATAAGGACAGAGCAGGGAGATCTTCGCGGAGTTACAGCCGAAGGTTTTCCAAACTACCGCGTGATGGGGGAAGGTTATTATGAGCTTGATCAAGCTACTGATCTCGCTGGAATGGAGCGGTTAGCACAAGATATAAATGCCTTGCCATGGTTCCATGGTTCTCCGCAACGAACGATTACGCTTAAAGATTATGAGATTCAATATTCTGGGACAGGTTCCGGTAACATGCTTGGACCGGGACTTTACCTGACATCAGATCCAGAACGGGCACTCTATTATGCTCGCAGTATCTATGGCGAGGGTGCCGGTGTAATAAAGTCGACAGAACTGAACACTCGAAAGATTTTAGATCTTCGTGGTTCTGGAGAAGATCTGATCAAGCAACTACGTGAAGCGGGGCTCGCAGAAGATTCTGACGTTCTTCGAAAGCTACAGGCACTTGCCCCGAGATTATTCGACGACATCACTCTTGCCGAGAGCGTGGTGCGTACTCTCTTGGACCCTTATATAAGTGCAAGAGACTTATGGACACGGCTAAAATCGCACCCAGACATGACTAAGTCAATTGAAGAGCTACTGAATGCTGGCATCGACGGAGTCCACCACCGAGGTAACCTTGACAAAGATGTGTTGGTGCTGTTCGATCCGAATGCAAACTCGCTCAACGGCGCGGCTCGCGTACTTGCAACAGAGAATCGCCAAATCCTCGACCGCACACTCTATCAAACGCGTGCAGGCAGTAAATTAGCAGAGACCGAGTTCCTCGAAGATGGTCGTGCTTTGATTCGTGTATGGGAGAATGCAGACGCTTCTTCCATCATGCACGAGTTCGCTCACATTTTGCGTCGAGACCTTAGCAATGAGAGCATGGAAGAGATTGTCTCTTGGGTTATCGCGAAAGGCGTAGACGTAGAGATCAACCCGCGAACAGGCGGATTCATTGGGGCACCCGGCGAAGTACGGAAAGCAGAAGAGCTATTTGCAGAAGCATTTGAGCAGTATGTTCGAGAAGGGCGCGCACCTACTGTAGGCTTGAAAGATGTGTTCGAGCGCCTAAAGAAGACGATGGTTGCAATCTATCGTTCAGTCATTGGTTCAGATGAACCTATTGTAGAAATCAATGATGCTGTCCGCCGAGTCTTCGATGAGCTACTAGGACAGGAGCCTGTACCAGAAGTACCCAACACTCGTATGCGCCGGATTATCGACGCGATTCGTAAGAACGTACTCGGATTAGGCTTACCTACAGACGACCGCAGTACAGCCAAGCTTATTATAGCAGAGGCGCGTCGACTCGGTGTACCGCTTCCTATTGCAAGAGCCGATCAACTTATTGATAAACTAATCGAAGATGGTCAAGTCGTTTTCGAGAAGCCGATCACCTCTCTTCTTGAGCGCGGTGTTGGTTTTGAATCTGCTGATGGAAAGCATGTCATCTCTCTTGATGATGTTCAAACGCACGACTTATGGTTCGATCAAGAGAAAAGTTTACGTGGGCTCCGTGGTACAGATCCTGCGATAGCGCGAACAATTAGTGAGCCCTTTCAACTTGAGGGGGATCTACCCCCGGCACTTAAGAGTTCACCAGTAAACTGGTTCCAAGATAGTCCGTGGGCGCAAAGTGTCGTAGGTAAATACGTATTGACGATATTCTTTGGTGGTGACCAGGTCGAAGACTTGAGGAAACTTGGGCTACCTGATCATGTCATGCGGAATATTTTGGCTGTTGTGCGTCCTGTTCAGCAGGTCGTCGGTGACGCGATCACTATCGCGACGAAGACGCCGGAAAGGATGGGGAAATTTCTTTCGGGTGACGCGTCTACAACCTTCTTTGAGGGACGCCCTGCATTATCATCAGGTGTAAACTATGCAGATAATCTGAAGTCTTTACTTGATAACTGGTGGGAATCTTTAGACGCACAAGGGATTAGAACTGATCGTATAGCTTTCCAAAGAGTAATCAAAACAGTCTGCGCTCTGATGCAGGACCCGAAGGCGACACAAAACTTTGGTTCGATTGTATCGTCCGCTGCAGATCCTCTAGGTACCCTCAAAGAATACCCAGGATTTCTTAAAGCGCTAGCAGATGAAGGTCTATCGGGACTACCAAGAAACGTGAGGACTGGTGATGAGTTGCTCGGTAGCTTGGACAAGATTTTCGAAGGCGGTGGAGGTATTCCTACAATCGAGTTCTTCCAAGGGCTTGCGCACGCAACAAACCTAAAGGTGAATAATAACCCTGTCTTGCGTGCTCGATTACTTGAGACAACGATGTACCACTTCGGCTTTACGAAGCGTAACGGTAAATTCTACCCAGGATACGACACGGGTACTGCTGACTTCGAAGCTGCGATGGACCAGTATTTGAACTCAATCGAAGTTATTTTCAAGTCGGATGTAACAAAACAACACGCCGCCGTCATGGTAGCAACTTATGGTGCCACCTACCACGCAAGACAAAGTCTTGAAGGTCTTGGCATATTTGCGGATAGCGGCACGATTAAACTGTTCAAGGAATGGATGGACGGTAAACCCATTCCAGACGAAGCCAGGCATAAAGTACGCGCTCTCACAGAAAGGCTCGGGCTAAATCCTAACTTTACTGACAAAGGCTTTGATGAGCTTCTTGGTGCGGATTTCTACATACCCGAAGCTGTGCGTTTGCGTATTGCTCAAGCTGTGTCGCAAGCTTGGGTACGAAAAGCTTATGTAGGAGAAGATGTAAAAAAGGTCGGTGGTGTAGGCTCCTGGCTACCTGACATCCTCGTTGAAGGTCAAGGCTCGGGCAATGTCGCTGCTGACTTATTTCGAATAGTCTACCGAGATTTGAAGACGTTAATTACGCGCGGACGCCACCTCTTCCGCCAAGTCTATTTCTTCATGAACTGGAATGATCACCTTTGGCAAACAGCTTTGTCTCATGGGTTTATTCCAGCCGCCGCGTCTCTGACCAGATTGACGGCACATCAGATAGCGGTTCTTCCGGGAGTTGCCCACGCAATCTGGGGCGTCACCCGAATACCACGTCTTGTGGACGTAATTGAGAACCCAGAGAAAGTCTTCCAGAAAGAGCCTGACTGGATGTTCCCGGTAATGCGTCCCGATGCGATGGAGAGATTCCGAAAGTTTCTTCAGGGCGGTGGAGACGCATTTGTTCATAAACTTAAGCGTGTACTGACAGACCATCCTGTAAGATGGGACATTAAAGTGAACCCCATTATGCGTGGGGCCGATGAGGTTATTGTTGTAGGTACCCGCGCCTACAATGCAAAAGATGTACGTCGTGTGTTTCTCGAAGAAGGTATCTTCGCGTCATTCGATACTCGTGCGCTTGAAGGCATCATTAGAAACGAACAAAGACTTCTCCGTCAGCGTGCCGGTGAGGGGGCGACTTCTGCAAAGATTCGATCAATCTATAAAAACCTTGAAGATCTCGACGCGAGAAGGCTTGTCGAGAATACTGCAGAGGCTTGGTCTGAACGGGAGCGTACTGGTTTAGCAGTCACTATGATGGAGCTTGGGTTTGATCCGAGGCAGGCCGCACGGTTAACTATCGACGCGCTTTACGACTACGCAGGTTCAATGAGTCGTCTTGACAGGTCTATCTTAGTCAACTTGATGTATCCATTCTGGGCATTCCAAAAGAACGCTAACCGACACATGTTTAACTATATCCTCTCTCCCTGGGGAGCCTATAGGTTGAATGTTGCCAGGAAAATAGGTCAGTATGGGCCTGAATATCTTTCTTGGGTGCTTTACGAACTTACGATAGATCCTTATGGCATCGATACGCAGGCTCTTTCGGAAGAGAAGCCTGATGTGTTTATGAACTATATGCAGTTCCGTAATACAATTGAAAACGGGTACGGGCGCATTGAGACGCTAACAAAAGAACAGAGGCGCATGATTGCTGATGGCGGCGGAGCTATTGCGCAAGATAAAGCTTTTGGGTTGACCGAAGAAGAGATTGATCAATGGTTCGCTAATCTATCGGAAGAGGATAGAAACTTTATCGAGAATGGTTACGGAGGTGTAGAGAACGTACCTCCCAGAATAGTAAGATTTCTCCGCCTAATGTTCTCCGGGCAGAATCAACTCTTCCGTGGAGGCGAAGTTCTTGAGCTATCGCCCGACATGAAGTTCGTCGCAGGTGTATTCCGGGATCCCAGAGGTGAAGGGTTCGGAAACGTTAAGCCTTTTGATGTTTCACCGTTTCATATTCCGAAACCTAATCGAGACCACCGACGTATCTTTATGCAAAACCGCCCCTCGATTGCGGTCACTCATCGACGTAAGCAAATAGTTAGAGACTATTACAAGCTCTTAAATGCGTCGGAATCTCCGCATGTGAGAGACACTCCTTATTTGGAAGTAACACTACCTGAACCTACAGTTTTTGCTGCGATGGAATGGATGGCAGGTTGGGCATCACTCCATCTTGCTCTCGTTGCAGAAGGTAGTGACTTCGTTCTCGGCACAGAAGTCGGATCTGATTGGATTGGAGTCACAGCAGCGTTATCGTCTTTGTTTCCAATAGAACGTGCGCCGATGCTAGAACCTCTTCTTTCCAAAATGCAAGGCTTTGATCCTGCCCCATATAGAATACACCCAACACTCGTAAAGCAAATGGAGTTTTGGTTACCGCAATCGCCTATCTTACGTGTAGATGAAAAACTGCTTGAGGTCGCAGGCTTTGATTCGGATCCTTTTGCTCAGGGAAATGCTACTATTCCGATCAAACCAGTAAAAAGAGTTGATGAGGAAGGATTAGAAACAGTAGAATTTACGGGTCCGTTAGCCGGGGTAGCTCCTGACCCAGCCTTATTCGCAGCAGCAAAAGAGGATAGGTTCTATCTGCTTCCCGGTATCGTATCTTGGTCTGCTCGCTATTACCTTGGCGATATCAACCGAATGCTTTTCCAAATGGACGCAGAAGGACTAGAGGCGTTTGATCGCGGTAAACTTGTGAAGACGCTAGAAAGAATCGGTATTCCATCGACAGAAGTTTCTCGCCTTAGAACCGCAACAGCAGAAAGTTATCGGCAGCAGAAGCTTGTCGAAGATGAACAATGAAAATAATGTTAGACTGACTTATCCTCGGAGCAATTCCCCATGGCGATCTTTCAATTCTCTCGCGCAGGTTTTAGCTTCGCGAACAATGTGTCGTTGTCAGCTACAAAGGCGGCTGCGGCATGCACAGCGGACTCAACTAACGCAGCCGAGTCTGCGACTTTTCCACGTTTCGCAAGTATTCGTAGCGTTGAGTTTCAACTCTCCAGTGTAAGCGGTGCGTCTTCGATTACATTTAGAGTTACCCGCGACGCTGCCGGAGATGTTGCTGTGTCTGACGAAGTCACAAAAACGATTCTCGCAGGTAAGACTACGGCGGCTGATGGTTCAGTTGTTGTAGACTTTGATAAGGACATCCACTTTATGACGGGTATCAGTGTCGCAGATACTATTTACGTCATCGCAGAAACGAACGCAGGTACCGCGACGGCAGATATTCTTGTCAACTGGAGAGCATAGAGATGGCTCAAGAACTAATCTACCGCACGGCAGACCTTACAAGTCAAGGTACGAACACTTACAATACGGTGCAGCTACCGGAATATGGTGCGTATTCTCTTGTTCGAGTAACGTACAAAGATACTAGCGGCGCAGGATCTACCTTCCAGCTTCGTTTAGGTAAAGCCTCTTCCTTCACTTTAAGTAGTGCAAATGAGTTTTACACGAGCACAGCAGCGATTGGTGAGGCGACTCAAGTAAACGACATGATGAGCTTCCCTGTACCGTTTGTGACTGATGCAAATGGTCGGGTCTACTTACACGTCGCTTACAACTCCGGGTCAGACAACGCCGGTACTTACGTGTTGTGGTTCCGCCGAGAGGTATTGAGATAATGCCTGTCGGACCCGGTAAACCACTTTCTCCGGTATTCTTGCCGACAACAGCGGCGGCTGCGCCTGCAGTAGACGCAGCCGACTATTTGAATACGGCGGATGCAGTCTATTCTACAGGCTCGGATGTCACCTGGTCTGATTCCGGTGCTACGGATAACGTTATTTCGATGGCTATCGGTACGAACGCTACAGCCGCAAACAAGCCAAGTAATAACTTCGGTACCAAGTTTTTTGACACAGGGACAACGGTTGCAGATTTGCCCTCCCTACGTATTCGCTGGGAGCGAGTAACCTCTCCTGAAACCCAAGAGACCCAGTGGCCTGTCACAGTAGTCGGGTTCATCGTTGTGCCAGCGTCAACGACCCCGGTATTCGGTACACACAGCGCTTTCTGGATCGCTTGCAAGTACGCATTCACAAGTAACGCGAACACTAATGGTCATAGTGTCCGTAGCAATGACCAAACATATAGTTGGACATCCGTTCAGTTGGATTCGTCTGCACCAACCAACTACCAGTGTCAGCAAGATTTAACAGTAAATACGTGGCAGCGGATGAGCAATAGTTCGGGAACGGCAGGGGATATTGGTGTTGGGTATTGGCTCGGCACGACCAACTATCCAGGCAGCGGCGGTGGAGGTACAAACCTGTACACCACCACAAAGAGCGGATTTACTACACTAACGGCAACTGATAAAATCTACTCGTTTATTTCAGCGGGTTCATACTCTGGCGGTTCGGGAACTCGCACGGTCACTGGCCGCGTTCGGGTCTTTGTGAAGAAATGAGTAAACTCTCGATCAAAGTGGGCGTTAATACCTATGGCGGGTACGGGTCTCTATCCGGTGACCAACAGACAGTTCAGCGTTACATTACACAGTGTAATAACTCTGGCGGCACGATTCTCATCGACGATGAAGATGCCACTTTGGCACAAGCCCAGTCTGCATTTGCTTCTGTTTTAGACGATGACGTTTCTGCTAATGTGCGCGTCGAAGAAGTTGATAGCGGTACAGATATCCCAGGCTCAATTATATTAACGCTCGTTTCGGAGTAATCCATGGCACTCACTACTTCAGTTACTGATGATCGATTTTCTGATATCCTGATTCTTGAGTCTGGGTTAGGTAATACAGCAGTCGCGGACCTGGCGGGTAAAGCGGCGTCTATTTACTCTATCGACATCAACAACCCATCGGGTGGTTTGGCGCACGTCAAGTTCTACGATTCCACGTCGGGCGATGCTTCAGACATTCCAGTTATTATCTTGATGGTTGTCGCAGGAGATCGGCGAGTATTTACAATGCCTGACGGAATCGCCTTCACTAACGCTATCACAATGCGTTGTGTGGTAGAACCGGGTACCGGAGGCACCACGTCTCCTTCTGGCGGTTCAGGTACCGTCGCAGTTTCTCTCGTGATGAGTTGAGGTAAGTTATGACAGCTAGCGCAATTGTACTTGGTGGAAACCTATCTACTGATGTCATCGAAGACACCAACGTGAATGCTACTGCGCAGAACAACGTGACCGGTGCGGCTGCGGTGTTCTTCGGTATCTACATCGACAACACAGCCAACTCGGATGCGTCTTTCGTAAAGATTTACAATCACGCTTCTCCCACAGTAGGTACCACAGATCCTAACTTTGTGTTCATGTGCCCTGCCTCGGTAACTCGCCAGTACACCATGGCTGGCGGTACCGCGTTAAGTGCTGGGTTGTCTTACGCATGTACCACGGCTGGTGGTACGGCTGGTACAGCAAGTCCCGGCAGCGCAGTTCTTATTCGTATTCTTGCCACATAGAGGTTGGTAATGTCTGACAAACTAAAGTCCCGTAAGTTCTGGTTTGCCCTTCTTGGTGCGATCCTCCCACTCGTCGCTCAAGTGTTGACTGAAGAAGTCGCGCTGGCAGAAGCACTACAACTCTCTGTCGGTATCCTTGGCGCATACATTTTTGGGCAGGCTTATGTTGACGGAAACGCAGTCGCTGGTAGTTCTGATGATTCTGGGGATTATAGCGCTGCTTCTGCTGACGTAGAGGAAGCTCCGGCTGAAGAAGCCGCTGAAGGATAAGATTATGGATACGCTCGCGAGTCTTATCTCGATGGGCGTAGCCCTGTTTGTCGGGTTGCTGGTTGGTTTTTTTCGAGGGAAGAAGCCGCCAGTGCCCGCACCAGACACTAAAGTGATCGAAGCGAAAGTTGAAGCTGTGATCGAAGCGCATGACGATGCGCAGGAAAAGATTGCAGAGGCCGCTGAAAGCCCAACGCCTGCCACCGACTTGGCCGCGTTAGGCAACAAGAGGAAGAGGTGATGCTTGCGCCGCTACTTCTTTTCACGGCCACCTTCGCTACCTCGTCTGCGGAAGAAGGCTCGCTCGAAAAACCCGAAGCGCCTCCCGCCATCTCGGGTGAGTGTGCCGAGGTCTACGGTCTTGATGTTGGGCGCAGCCTCCCTGCTGGGCTACTCGATGACGAGGGCAAAGCCACTTGCGCTGCGCTTATCGTCCCGGTCAGCCAGTACCAGGACCTACTTCAGATCGAAGCTTGGGGAGATTACGTCGCAAATCGCTACCGTTTAGACACGGAAATGCTGACACTGCAGCGTGATTGGTATAAAGAAACGGTAGCCGAAAAGACACCGCTATTCCAGAGGCCGGGCGTTTTGATCGGCGTTGGTACCGTTGCTGGTGTTGCCGCTGTTGCGACATCGGCTTGGGCACTTTCAACCATCTCCCCATAGGTGTGCTACGATGAACGTAGATGTGATTCACAAGGTAGTATCTACCGTTATGGCAGGGTCTCTCGTGGGATTGATTAAGTTCTACGTCGATGTCAACACGCAGCTTGCGGTTTTGAACCAGCAAGTTCAGCAGGCTAATGAGACGGCAGACGAAATCCTTGAGATCCTCGACGCTATTGCACCCAGAACCACCCAGTAGGAGCACGTTATGTGGCTAACATTAGTTTTTATCGCGACAGTTTCGGCGGGTGATTCAGAGCAGGTGCAGTGTGCTGAAGACCTAAACGAGCGCATGGCTCTGGTGTTGGAGCGTCTTCAAGAGGTACAGGCTCAACAAGAGATTACGGCATCGGAGCCGACTTCGAACACCACAACTTCTACTCCTGCGCAAGATGAAAGCTCCTCATCTACGCAACCGGCTCCGGTGCCACCTCTTCTCGATACGTCCGACGAGGATGCAGTTGCGGAGTCTCCTGTTTAGGCTGACTTCAATGCGTTTTCAAGAGCCGCTTTTGTAGCAGGCCCAGCGATACCGTCAGCACCGAGGCCCTTCGACATCTGGAAAGCACGTACTGCGTTACGTGTATTGCGACCGTCGACACCATCAATCGCGCCGGGACTGAAACCCAAGTCGGTCAAAGCCTGTTGGACATCGCGGAGTGATTTGATTTCAGTCGTTGTCGCTCGATGCGAATCAATCGCACGAACCATCGCTTCTATTGTAGCGCCAGGACAAGCAGGCTTCCCAAACTTGAAGTGACCTGTCACCTCGAACGCTCGCCCCCAAAGCTTCTGGCAAGCGATAGCCACAGCCGCAACCGAACGAAGCTGTTCAGCCGTCGGCTCATGACCCTTTGGGTTGCTCTCGCTGTAGAAGTTTCCCGATACCAGGCAGGAGAGGTGCGTCTTATTCGCGTTCCCATGACTCCATGTCGCCACATCTATACTGTGAAATAAACAAACTTCCCCGTCTATTGCTATCCCTATCGTGTAGCAAATACCTGGGCAACCAGAATCACTAATATGATTTGGTTTTACGTGGTATGCCGCGACCTTCTTAAACCGTTCAGGGTCGCCTGCTTTGCTTGCGCTGTGATGAAAGGCGATGCCCTTTAGCGTTGCGCCATTGCGGTTACTGAACGTCTTGGTCTCATGCGTAGGCATCTTTCCTCGATAGTCGAGGACTGTGAGACCTTGGTTCTTCAAGGCGCTAATCAGAGATTCTGTTGTTGGAAGAGGCATGGTTTATCCTATTGCTCCAGTCATTAACATATGAAGCAGCCACCCCACGATGCAAACAATCGTGAGATCTACCCAGACAGGACTTACGGGCTCCACAACTTCACAGCAGGGGGACCTTTCCAATCTGGCGAGAAGATCACAATAGCGCTCCCTTTCGGGGCTGCTGCTCGGGGTTTACCCTCGCGATCAAGAAACTTAATACGACCTGTTACGAGACGGACTTCTTCTGCTTTCCATACCCAGTCAGCCCACCAACGTGTGTCAGTGCAGGCGAAGACTAAACAGACAACAGTTAGACCGTTTCTACTTTCATTATACGCACGTTCGAGCCAAGAACCTACCCCCCTACCATAAGGGGGATTCATCCAGACAGACCCATGACTTAAGTAGTCGGTCCATGGTTTTGGTCCGAGTGCGTTTGTCTCTTCGGTAAAGAACAAATCACATAGCGCGTTCTCGTCGCTTGCCGCAGCATCGAGTGCGAAGTGAAACTCCTCATCCAGTGCATCGAATACGTTTCTCGGTGTACGCCAGCTATGATCTTTGCTGGAGTGAATGACATCCCAGCTATTTGGCATCGATAATATCCGACCCATGAAAAGCTTTGATCGCTTCAGCTTCTTTCAAGTAGCCCGCATTAACTAAAGTATACAAGATGTTAGATGCGAAGAACACATCCTCCAGACTTTGTAAGTTTACGCCTTTGCCGTTGCTGTAGAAGAAGGCGAACTTTAAACTTTCTTTTTCGTTTAATTCTTCTAACGTAAAAGATTCATAATCTTCCGCGAGCTTATCAACAATCCACTGTGAAGGTACGACTACGGTTAACGCTGACTTCGGTGTGATGTGAGTTACAGAACAGTATTTCTGCATTACTTCCGCCTATTCTTGCGCGTTTCAATGCGTGCGCTTTCGCCAAGATCGACCAAGATAGAGAGCCAACTCTCGTAAGTTTCAGGCTCACCTTGTCGGTTCGTAGGTTTCTTCGAGAATGCTTCAGCTAATCCACGAACAAGTCGTAGTGTTGGATTACGTAAGCCAGACTCAACACGAGACACTTCAGGTTGAGTCAAGTTAGCGCGGTGCGCGAGTTCTGCGATTGTCCAATGCCGAAGTCTTCTGTGATGTGAAATAAATCGGGTAAATCCATTGCCCATTAGAGCCTCCATGCGTACCTTACCGCGATGCTATAGTTTCGTCAACCGCAGACTTGACGAGGCGGTAGGGTAAGATTAGTATTATTTTGTGACCGGAGATGACTGATGTGGAACCAACCTCATTTTATTTACCATGTAGACAATCCCAAGAACTTTGCTCTTGAAGAAGTTGAAGCCTTTGTACCGGGCACACTTGTTTATGGGCGACCCTGCTTCAAGAGTCGTCGCGTTCGCTACGAGAAGTGTTTTATAGAAAGTGACGGGCAGCGTACACGTCACGTTGAAATCTACGCGCCGATTCATTGCGCGTGGCTTGTTGAAGAGTTGCTTGAGCGTTGGTCCCAGACGTTAAATACAGGTGCTTCGATTACAAGATTCACTACGCATAACTGCGATCATATTTCTGCTTGGTCTGATGACCACAAAGATGCGTTTGAATCCTATGGTCGCTTGTTGATTCAACACTACATAGACCAAGGAAACCTGCGTTCTCATGTGGCTAACTTGGTTACACCCTATCAAGCAGTCGGTGTTTCCTGGGCAATAACTCGTCCGTGGTCTTTGAGTGTTTGGGCTTGCGGTTCAGGCAAGACTCTTGGTGCCATACTTTCATCGTTTACACGCCCCGGCCCCACACTTGTTTTGTGTCCTGCCAAAGCTCGTCACGTATGGTGGTCGCAAGTGCAGGAGTATACTCACGTTGAACCTTATCGCGTGCGTCCTGCGGGAGAGCGGAAAGCTACGGATGAAGCTCTTAAAGATTATTTAGAGCGTGTTGGATCAGATGCTTTCGTTATTGTGGGGGCCGAAGCGATTCATGAATACATGCATGACTGCTACCTTGTAAGACCGACGACATTGATTCTCGATGAAATCCATACGCATGGTTCAAGCAAGCGTTGGCAGGCTGTACATAAAGAAGATGGTGAAGTCGACTTTGAGTTTAAGAAAACCAAGAATGATAAGACGACGCGCGCCGCATGCGTCATGCAGATCTGCCGTATGCCTACGATCAAGTTTCGTGTGGGTCTCACAGCTACACCATTAGACGATGGGCGTCCTCGTCGTTTATGGAGTCAACTTGATCTACTTACCTCGGGCGGATTCTCTCACAGCTACCGACGCTTTGCGTACCGTTATTGTGATGCGCAGCCTGGTAAGTTTGGTGGCGTTGATGATCGCGGAAGTTCTAACCTTGAAGAGCTTCGAGACCGCTGCGCATTCTTGATGCATGAAGTCTCCTATGGAGAAAGTCATTCAGCGTTGCCGTCTACTCGGGTTCAAGTTGTGTATCTCGACCGCAGTGAACTGAATGGTGCGGGTAGATTTAGCGATGACCAAACTTTTAACCAAGCATTTAAGACACTAAAGAAAGCAGGCTACGCCGCCCGCACTCAAATGATGGAGACGCGGCTTGCAGAAGCTTGTTCGCGGAAGCGGAAGTTTGTTGTTGATGAAGTGAAGCAAGGTGTCCGTGGTGGTGGCAAGGTTGTAGTGTTTACAGCGCGAAGAACTGAAACCGAAGTATGGGGTCAGCAGATTCGAAAAGCCCTACACGAAGGCGATGAGCGCCTGCAAGATGTTGATGTTTGGGTAGCACATGGCGGCGTGTCTGAAACAGAACGTGACCGTATCGTAGACGCATTTCGAGTACACACAGGTCCTTGTGTTTTGGTCGCCACGGGCCAATCTATTGGTACAGGTGTAGACGGAATGCAGACCGCAGACCTTGCGATATTTGCGATGTTGCCTTGGAAGCCTGGCGACTTCGTACAGTGGAAGGGGCGCTTCGACCGACTCGGTGGTAGTGCGACCTTACTAAAGGTGGTTGTCGCTACAGGCACTTACGACGAGCGTGTTGTTGAAATCCTGACAGATAAGTTTGGGCCTATCGAAAGCTTCCTTTCTGCCGACGAAATCAAAGGTTTAGATACAAAGCTATTAGGTCTTGAAGATGAAAAAGCTCTTGTCGATTCCATCTGCGATCAACTTTTTGGATCTCTCTAATGGCGAAGAAACTTAAGCATGTGTGGTTGATTGAGCTTGATGGTGTACCACACGCAATCTTTGATTCTTTCCGCGCTGCGTCTTCGTATACACGGAACAGACGTAATGAAAACCTATCGCTTGTCGTGACAACAACAAAGATTCTCGCGTTCTTAAAGGAAGACTCTGATGCCGCCGAATAAACGCTACTACATCGCGACTTCTTTCCACAATAAAGAAGCACACAAAGAGTGCCGCCGTTTCTTTTCAGACATGGGCTACGAGTTGACGTTTGATTGGACAGTCTATCCTTTTATTGCCGACCCTTACGTCATGTGTACGGTAGCAGTGAAAGAGATGGACGCTGTTATTGCGGCTGACTTCGTCGTTGTTCTCTTGCCCGGCGGTCGAGGGACTCATGCTGAAATCGGTGCCGCGCTTGCGTTGAACAAGCCTGTGTTTCTTGTCGCGCCCCATCCCCAGCAGCTTCTTGATTCGCAGGGATTAACCTGCCCGTTCTACTATCACCCTTCGGTGCAAGTTGTTTCTCGCATCGAAACTATTCCTTCAAAGTGGGAGAATGTCGCATGAGCAGTAAGAAAAGAAATCTTGGAGACGAAGTCTTTGATGAGCTTGATGAGCGTGCGTGCCTACGTTTTGAGGCTTTGACTTCGTTAGACGGTCGTGTTGGTGCTTTGATGAGAAGCAACCAACTTCAAACTTTTCAAGTCATTTTAGTCGCAGAAGCAATACACCTGGGATTCGAGCGGTTGGTTGCGACGCTTCAAGATGATGAAGGTCAAGAATAATGTTGATTGACGCGGGAAGATCGGAGCTTGGTTGGTCGCGTATCGGTCAGTTTATGAAGTGTCCGCAGCTTTACGCCTACCAAAGGCTGCTAAACCTCGACCTTATCCCTGCATCTGCGTTGACTCGCGGGAGTATGGGTCACATGCTGCAAGCGCACCAACACGCAATCTGGGGCGCACAGCAGGGTGGTGTATGGGTCGACGATAAGTTTGTCACTGATGCGTCTACCATCCTACCACCACGCGAGGCTGTAGTTTCCTGGTGCGATCTTAACGGGGGGCATGAGCATCTCGATAGAATGTTAGAGACATTCGACCGGTATATGGAGAACTACCCAGAACCACCGGGACGGATCGTTGCTGTTGAGTATCCGATTAGTGCTATGCTCGGAAAGGTCAACGGTAAGTGGGGCCTTTGGGTCGAGCAAGACGGTGTAGAGATCGAGCCGACACCATTAAACTGCGAGGGTCACCCAAATCACGGCAAGCCCATACGATTAACGCGTCGCGTTGACATGTCTGTGCAGAATCGTGCAGGAAAAACCTTTATCTGGGACCATAAACACCAGGCACGGGTAAGTCCCGGAAGAAGTGTGGATGCTTACGCAATCGACGGCGGATTTGCTGCGTTTCGCATCATGGGAAAACAACTCTATAAGAACTTCGGAGGTCTTACACTTAATCTCATCCAGACGCAGGCTCCGTGGAAGGTAGCTCGCCCCTCTGTACCCCCGACACCGCATAGAGATAACCATTTCGCAGAACTTTTGTGGCAGGCAGAACATTACCTTGCCACCCTGGAAATATCTGGAACAAGTCACTGGAAATGGCCGAAAAGTATGCACGAGACAAGTTGTTACGGTAGATACGGACCCTGTTCAGGAATAAAACTCTGCTTTTTCGGCGAAAGAGGGCTGGACATCCTGACTCGTCACAGATAGTATCCCTACATCCCTACTAAATATCGGAGTGACTCCATGGCGGTAACGTCTACTATTATGGCTTGCGTTTACGGTAAGCCAAAGAAGAAGAAAACGTCGGATATGCTGGCGTCTTTTCCTTCGGCTCTTTTTATTGGTGTGCCCAGCGCGATTTCTCTTGTTGCAGAAAATGAGTTGGGTTTTACCCCGGCGGTACATCCTGAACCGCCTCAAACTTTGCCCGAGTTGGTAGCGTTGCTCGCTTCTCTGGACGAAACAGCCCAGCAATACGGGGCTGTTGTTATTGATGACGCTTCTCACATCTGCAAGCAGTCGATGCTTCAGTGGCAGGCTGAAGCTCCGCGAGGTCGAAGCGGTCGACCTGATCGATTCTTCCCTTATCAGGAGTTGAGTCGTCATTTGTTGATTCTTGCTGGTGTAAGTAGGCACTTAGGTGTCCACATGGCGATGACTTTCCATGAGAGAGCGCCTGGTACCAACGCTGACGGTGCATTCTGTCCCGGCGGTCCTGATGTTCCTTCTCGTAACCAGACTGAAGTACTTCCATCGTGGTGTGACATCAACGTCCGCGCCATGATCGACCCTACCTACATCGATCCTTGGTTCAAAGGCGTCTACTACGTGGACCCTGCGGACCCTGAATGGGTCACAGGCGACCGTACTGGTGTTTGTATGGGTAATACTCCAGCAAACTTGCGCGAGATTCTGCGCGCCAGTCAGTCCAACTATCGCCTTGACCGTCTACCCGGTCTCGAATGGCAGGATGATGTAGCAGACCAAGTTGTCGAGGCTTTGTCTAACGGAGCGCAAGTACAAGATGCCGTGCGCGCTGTTGCTGCTACGCACGACTACGCTCCCCTTCACGTTCGTTGGGCGTGCCAAGACGGCATCGCTCGTTATGCTTTGAATACTAAACTTTCTCGCGGCCTCTTTGACTTTGAGTCCGTGACTGAAAACGGCGGCGGAAGCGTGGTGCTTCCTCCTCCTCCACCAACCAAGTAGTACAGGAGTGATCATGGCTACTTTCTTTATTCCCGGTGATGTCATCACCTCCGTTGGAACCTTTGGCGGCGGAGCCCCTGAAACGGGCTACTACTCTGCGACTATTAAGTCGTTGGAGCCGCACCCTACAAAGCCGACCTCGCGACGCATGACCGTCGTGTTCGAGAATGGCTTCTCGACTTTGTCTTGGCTGAACAGCGCTTACGACAAAGACGGTAACGTTCTTCCTGGTCTGTCCGAGAACCAGATTATGGGTATGACCAAGGCTGTTAAGACTGTCTTCGTATCCGCTGGATTCACGAACGAGCAGATGGCAGAAGGTGTCACCGATGACTGGCTTGTCGGTGCGACAGTTCACCTTGAGTGGCATGCCGGGAAGGATCTCGGAGCACAGTATGGTGAAATCGCTGGTTTCATCACGAAGGATCGCTTCGATAACTTCCGTGCTAACAACACGAAGCCTGCTTGCTACGGCGCAGGTAACGACGTGAAGGCGGCTGTCGCCACTTCGACTACTGCTCCTGCACCGAACGGTGTTGGTGGCCCGAAGCTTCCTCCGCCTCCTTCCGCGACTCAAACAATCGCTCAATAGTTTGAGTTCGTTTGGGGAGGGGGCTGCTTAAGTAGCTTCCTCCCCTTTTTCTTATGACTTACGATCCTCAAAACTTCGGCGCACGCTGTGATCTATGTCCTCTTGGACCTAACGGTTGCCTCTCTGATAAAGAAGAGTGGCGTCCGGTGGGGCCAGAGACGCATAGTGGTGCGACTACTTTAGCCGTCGGCGAAAGTCCTGATGCCGAAGAAGTGCAGCGTGGAAGACCTCTTTCTGGGCGTAGCGGTACTGAATGGCAGACTACGCTCGCCCTTAATGGTAAGCGTCGCCCGGATGTAGATCTCACTTACGTTATCGAGTGTAAGCCGCCTGGACAGGCAAGCGGTGCGTGGTCTCGCATGGACAAGAAGCTTGACCGCATCAATAAGAAGCGCGCATCCGAAGGTCTCGACCCTTGGCTACACCCAATGGTGTGCTGTCGACCAAGACTCTTAAATCTTGCAGACACATATGAGAATATTATTACGCTGGGGCGCGTACCAACTTACGCACTTACAAACAGGAACCGCAGCATTCATGCTGTGCGCGGCGGCCCTATCTGGGTCGACAACAACTGGGAAATAGCAGACGAAGCGACGCAAGCTCGGCGCATCATGCCCACAGTACATCCGGCTTACGTTGCTCGTTCCCCTGCATGGCGGCAAGTACTGCATTCTGATGTAGGTAAAGCGTTCCGGTGGTTCGAAGGTAAGCTTCGTTGGGTTGACCCCGACGTTGTTCTACGACCTACACCTGCGGAGCTTCGAGAGTGGCTCAATCAACCTGCACCCTTCTGGGCATACGATGTAGAGACTGATGGCATCTCACCTACAGAGTGCGGCTTACGAACGATTGCGATTGCAATACCAGACTTGGATGCACAGAACCGCGTGGCCAAGCCCGAGAAAGGTAGACCCTGCGTTCAAAACAGTCGAGCCGTTGGCGTCACTTTAATGCGTGTCAACGGTACTCAATGGTACTCCGATGAAGAGCATGAAGAGATTAAGAACATCTTACGGACAGCGTTTACAGATGGACGTGTCTGGGTAGGCCATAACGCTGGCTACTTCGACCGCATGGTCGTGGAGCATCACTTCGGCGTAACGCCTACGCCTGTTGTAGATACTTTGTTTCACGCACGCTTTCGCTCGCCAGACCTACCAAAGGGGTTGAAGACAGTAGGTTCTATTCTCACTGATGTCGAACGGTGGGAGTCTACTACGAAGGGAGAAAGCATTGCGACAGGCACGACGGATGATGATGAGTTGCTTTACTACAACTGCATCGACTCTGTTGTAAACGCGCGCATTGTCGCGCCTTTGATGGAAACCAGCGAGTTCAACGGAGCTTTCCGTCAGCTACCTGACTGGTCTGTACCTAAACAAGAGTATGCATGGACTCTGTCTGATGTAGATCACCGAACGCAACACATGTGCGTTGAGCTACACAAGAACGGTGTGAACGTAGACCAACGTAAACGCTTGGAGCTTGAGACTCATTTCACCCGGAGTGTTGCCGCACGAGAAAAGAATCTACTTCAGTTAGCTCAAGATTCTGGAGCACGTACTACGACTTTCAACCCAGGCAGCGCAGACCAGATTCGTACTCTGCTCTATCAAGTGTGGAAGCTCGGTATTCCAGCGTCAATGGATGCAAGAGAGTTCTACACAGATACTGGGCTACCGGGTACGGGAGATGCTGTTACACGCGCGCACCTTGCCAGCGGTAACTTGACCGATTCACAAGTGGCCTTCCTCAAAGAGTTAAGACTCTACCGACGAGAGAAGAATAAGATTCTCGGAACAATCTTAATCCCTATGCGACGTAGGGATGCAGATCCAAAGCGCGGTCTCGTCTACGAAGATGGTCGAGTCCGTAGTAACTGGAACGCACACGTCACCAGTGTAGGCAGGCTCTCAAGCAGCGGCCCCAACCTTCAGAATATTGGCTCAAGGAAAGGGCAAGGCGCGTTGAAGTCTATCTTCTCGGCACCGAAAGGTCGTGTGTTTATTGGTGCTGACCTGGACCAAGCACATCTCCGAATCACTGCTTGCTTCTGGCAGATCCCTCGTCTCCTTGAGTGCTTCAGCGAAGGCAAAGACCCGCATAATCTACTTGCCTATGATGTCTTCGGTGACAAGTTTAAGAACGCAGACGGCTGGGCGGATGGCTTCTCTCTCAAAGTTAAGCCTATCGGCGGGCAAGCTAAAGCAATGCGCGATGTCATGAAGACATTTCGCTATGCATCAATCTATTGGGCAGACCCCATGACGGTTTGGCAAGTGCTCACCTCTACTGAAACAGATAGCGGAGAGCTTCCCTACCTCGGATTTGAGCCCCGACAAGTTCGATTCTTTCATAATCAGTGGCTAAAGTCAGAACCTGAATGGATGACAGCGTGGAAGCAGATGTTGCAGCGCTACAAGCAGCAAGGCTGGATGGAAGAACCTGTGTTGGGTAGACGCAGCGGCCCTCTTTCTGATGGTAAGAAGAATGAGGTCGTTAACTTTCCCATCCTTGCAGCGGAAGCTTCAATCATGCGCATCGCAGAGCAGCGAGTAATGGACGCCTTCCCGTTTGGTTTTGCCGGTCCCGGTACGGGAATGATCCACCAATGCCATGACAGCATCGCAGTGGAAGTTCCTGATGCCGGAGAGAAGCAGATCGAAGAGTGGAAAAATCTACTTGAAGAATGTATGACCGTGACAATACCAGGTTGGCATGTTACCATGACGGCAGAGGCCGACATCGGAAAGACTTTAAAGGACGTTTAAATGGAAGCCCGCTGGTTCTTCGCGCATAAAAAGGACACGAATAATATCGACATCGATGTTTGGTGTTTGCGTTTGCACGACTTACTTAAGTCTCCTGGTTGGACGGCTTCGGTTACGTCAGGTCGAGACGATTACAATCTTCGTGCTCGGGCAATGGGTGGTTGGCACCGTTGGTGTGTCGACGTACCTACAGGCATACGCTGGGACGGTGACCCACTGTTCCACGGTGTTGTTGTCCCGTCTTCTGAAACCTCTCCCTTTGTTGGGCGCGCAACCTCGAATCTTGTTGAAGGGTTCTTGCGTGCAGGGAAGTACGCCTATCTTTGGTGCCCCAACACAGAAACTTTCCGCTCAATCACTGAAGTAAAGCCAACTAACTTGGATAGCTGGCAAGCTTGGGCGACTTTGATTTCCAAGGAGTGAACAATGGAAAAGACAGAAAGACCTTATGTCACGCATGTCGTGTCGAATCTAAAGAACCCAGAGAATAAACACTGGTCTATTGATCTGGGCAGACGCACCCTTATTGTAGGGTCGAATACAAGTCACAAGAGTACTGTTGTACAGGCAGTTGAGCTTGCCTTGAGTGGTGCTGCCGATGACCTCATAGGACGCAATGCAGTGCGAGACGGTGCCACTATACTTACGATGGCTTCTTCGACCTCTCTGCTTTGTAAGTTGGTGTTGTCGGATAACGACACACGCAGCTACTTCGTTGAGGCCGTTGACGATATTGTAAAGAAGCCTGTCCACGCAGGTGACCCAGCGACTCTACCTCTTCGTCTCGTGAGAGATGCTTTGGGTGGATCTGCTCAAACTGCACGACGTGCTTTCTTTGAGTGGGTGGTTGGTACGGCAGACGTATCGCTTGGAGAAACCAATGCGACGCTGACTCAACTATTTGAGCAACTGGGTCGCGGTAAAACAAGTGCGCAGACGATGCTTGCTGTCTTGGAATATGTGAGCAAGAAGCAACGGTCGTTGGGGCAAGAGTTAAAGGGTGCTCGTAGTGTTGTAGACGAGCTACAACAAGAAGCAGTCGAGCCGCCCAGCGAAGACGAGCTTGCGGCTGCAAGAGCGCATCTACTTAACTGTGGCGCGCACCCAGTCGATGTTGACGCCAAGTTGGACGACGCCCGACGAAGTGCGGGTGAGTGGAATGATCGCGTTAGTGCCCTACAGATTCAGTGCGCTGAAGAGAACGCAAACTTCTATGCAGCGGCAAAACAACTACTTGATGTCGCTGTATTCTCGGGGTCTTCTGACTGTCCTCTCTGCGCAAGCGCAGTAACTATAGAGCACCTCCAAGGATGTCAGCAGCATTATAGTGCTGCCTTGACACAACAAGAGCCGTTGCTTTCTCAACTTGAGGATGCCGTACAGACATCGCTTAAGTGGCGTAGTGAAGTCGAAAGGCTGGAAGCTATGTCGGGTGGGGGCAATATCGCTGAAGCTCAAGAGGAGTTTGATAGGCTGCAAAATGCTGCGGCTTCTTGGACTGCGTTGACTAAAGCAAACAAAGTAGTTCAGAATCTGACGCAAGACATCGAGACCTATAAGCAGTTGAAGCGACGCATCGAAGCGCAGATCAACGACGCGCTTTTAGAATATCTACCCGCTTTTTGCAAGGAAGTATCTACCTTTTTGCCTTGGGAGTTTAAGACTATCCTGCGCGATAATGGTCGTGATGTTTTCCGTATCGGTCTCGTCAAGGACAACCAGTTCTACGCTGCGTTGTCTGGGGTAGAGTGGGCTACAGTTACCACTGCCATTGCGATGGCGATTAGCCATGACAATGAGTCTCCTCGGGTACTCATCCCAGAAGACCGTGCTTGGGACTCTCGAACGTTAGCGTCTGTGATGAAGAGCTTCGCCGCCTTCGACGGTCAAGTCATCATGACAAGCACCGTGCGTCCTCGTGGTCGCCCTCATAGCTCTTGGACAGTCATCGACTTGGATGCTGATCCTCTTCTCGAAGACGCACCTACACCTTCTGCTCCCCGTAACGGATCTACAGGTGTCCGACGGAACGATGATGTCGTGATGGTTGACTCTACCGCCAGGCTACTTCGTGGTCTCGGATACAATGCAGTTACGATAGAGCGCATGACGGCAGAAACTGCGTCTGAAATAGCACAAGAAGGACTGCTCGCAGAGTATACTAATGTGCATGAGGATGGTAGTTTCTCGGTCGCAAAGAAGGATGTTATGGACCTACCACGTTTACAGCCGTGAAGTGTTCATGCGGAGGTAAAGCTGCTGTCGTAGAGAGTCGCTCCCCAGACTCCTGCGCAGCACATCAAGCGGGTAAGTTGAATAAGCGTGTCCGCGATGTTGTTGCTTGGTACACCGCCGATTGGGTTGCTCGTCGGCGTGTGTGCGTCCTCTGCAAAAAGACAATGATGACCGTAGAGCTTTCACTGGAAGATCTATCTGACGGATGGAGGCGAAATGATTGACCTTATAGGCGGCTCTAACTATAGTTGAGAGACCGACAGGAGCACTTGACTGGCTCCGACTGACACTGGATTTACTCGATCCTTGAGGATTTGTGTGGGATGGCTGACGCAGAAGCAGGCTTGCTTAATGGATATAAAATTCTTCGCGCTTTAAGAAAGGCGATTATCTCGGCGAAAAGAAGTGAACTTTCAGAGGTTTGGGAGACAACGCAAGACCCCGACAACCTCAACGCTATCGTTGATGCTTACGACGAAGACCCTGACAAGATTAAGAACACGCTCTCGGCGATTGAAACGATGCCGGGTTGCGCTGCTCGCTCGCGTAATCTTCGTAAGGTTGTTGAGCGCATCTCAACTGAACGCGAAACGCAGCGTAGGCAGGCGCAGATTAGTCAGATTGAGTCGCAGCTTTCGCAAGTAAGCGCGCTATCTAATACGCTGGACGTACCTGACTCCGTCGTAGATGCCTCCGTCTTCTCGCAGCTATGCACACCTTCGGGCTATCAGATCGATGCGAATGGTGTCTTTAAGACATCGGTTGATCCTACAGGTCAGGTGCAGCGTAATAAGATTGCAGCGTCTCCGATCTTCATTGCAGGTCGAACTACTGATATCTTGAGTGGTGAAGCCAAGCGTCAGGTTGTGTGGCGGGGTGCCGGTGGCTGGTGTTCAAAGGTTGTAGATCGACGCACTATCATGGATGCCCGTCGTGTGATTCAACTCTCTGACTTTGAAGCTCCTGTAAGCAGCAACCTTTCATGTGCAGTTGTTGCTTATCTGTCTGACTTCGAAGCGGAGAACTCTCACCGTCTGTCGGCAGTACGCTCTGCGGCGCGTATGGGTTGGCTCCCGGATGGTTCCTTTCTCCTGCATGATAGACACGTCACACCCCAAGAAGACTCGCATACGTTTGCTTTAACACCCGCACCTGGGCTGGAGTCCTTGGCAAAGGGTTGGTCGCAAGAGGGTGATTGGTCTCTCTGGATTGGCGCAGTCAACCAAGTAAAAGAGTTTCCTCTTATGATGGTGTCCATCTATGCGTCTTGTGCGGCTCCTGTGCTGTCGATGCTCAACCTACCGGGGTTCGTTATCGACTTTAGTGGAGAGACATCAGGCGGTAAGACTACGGCGCTACGGATGGCGGCATCAGTTTGGGGTAGACCCAGCGATAGCTACCCGACAGCGATGTATTCGTGGGATGCTACAAAGGTGTGGATCGAACGCTGCGCTGGATTCCTTCACAACCTACCGCTCATCTTGGATGAAACCAAGAGAGCCAAGCACCCGAACATTGTGCGCGATGTCATCTACGACTTCTGCCAAGGTCAAGGACGAGGTCGAGGTAACCCCGATGGGACACGTCATATCGATCACTGGCGCAGCGTACTCATCTCAAGCGGCGAGGGATCTGCGACGAGCTTCAGCCAAGATGCAGGTACTCGTGCTCGTGTCTTATCTTTGAAAGGTAAGCCGCTGGGTAACAGCGCCGGTCAAGGTGGTCGCATCAGCGAAGATGTGCAGATGCTTATTGCTGATAACTATGGTCACCTTGGTCGTAAGGTGATTGATTACTTGGTCGCAAACCAGAAGAACAAAGCTGTCATTCGTGAAGCATTCATGAACACCAGGGAGCGCTACTTAAACGCAGCGCAGTCTGCTGTCGCACGTAGGCATGCGTCGCACCTTGCGGTATTAGAGATTACAGCCAAGATCGTACACCAGTTGGGCCTACCAGTCCCAGAGTTCGAGCCGTTCGAGTACCTCGTTGAAGTCATGAACAAGGCAGGTGCCGAAGCTGACCGACCGCTCTCCGCCCTACGAGAAGTGGTCAACTGGTGCGCCGTAAACCAGACCAAGTTCTACGGAAGGGGCGAGCTACGTGGTGGTCAGGTAGCTACTCCGTCGGGTGGTTGGGCTGGCGTATGGTCCGAAGACAAACACTGGGACATGATCGCGCTGACCGGGAAGACAACTCGCGATATTTTAAGCGGCGCTGGCTACAACGCTGCGGAGATCTTGGAGCGTTGGTACGAGCGCAAGTGGCTTAAGGCAGGCTACGGAAGGAATAGATCCCGACCAGTACGTATCAACAACGTACAAGCCCGTTGCTACTGCCTACCCAGAAGCATTGTAGAAATGGCGATGGACGATTAGTTCGCGGCGTTAATCTCTTCAACAGTCAACGTCTTGACGCCGTCTTCTTCCTGCGCTTTTTGTTTCTTCTGCTTCATCGCATCTTCGGCAAAGATCTTCTCTACCTTGTCGCTGATTAGTCCCGTGTCTCTGGCATATGTCGGAGCGACTTCAGCGGGAGGGGGTTCCTTTCCGCCTTCTTTAAACTGCTCCCCGGGATCTTTTGCGATTGCTTTATCGCGTGCTGTGTCTTCGACTTTGACTTCTTCGACTTTAGCAGGCGTACTTACAACTGTATGACCCGCAGGATCAATCGGCG
>TARA_R100000700_G_scaffold2977_1_pt1 | contig 35066 bp, 51 predicted proteins | sample TARA_R100000700 | Tara Oceans TARA_R100000700 (sample SAMEA2622810) | marine metagenome | biome: marine biome (ENVO:00000447); feature: marine epipelagic mixed layer (ENVO:xxxxxxxxx); material: "saline water (ENVO:00002010), including plankton (ENVO:xxxxxxxx)" | depth 120 m | reverse complement strand
AACGCTTTATAAAGGAAAAGAATTGGAGGACTAACAATGCAAATACTAAGTGAAGGACAAAGGTATGAGCGCAACGGATTGTTCGCTACACCTGAGACTATAGATGACTTGACAGATCAGCTTAACAGCCCTGAACAATGGGTAGCTTATGGTCTGACAACTAACTTTTTACACAATGAGTTCAATAAAGTTCTTGACAACCTACAGAAAGATATAGAAGCTCTAGAAGAAAAGTGTGACGTTTATAGACGTGCATACAATTATGAGAGAGGATTGACGGATAATGACACAACACGTTAGAAACATACTCAAGGTATACCGTAGAGCTACTACGGATGACATTGCTAATGGCGTTGAGTGGTACAGTAGAGCCAAGAGATACTCACACGCTATTGCTGATCGCACTGGTATACATGTATACACTGTGATTGGTGTGATGGCTGCACTGTCACCCAACAACAAGTGGGAGCGCAACGTGCAAGACTGTGAACGCATGTGCAAAGCTTGGGTGAGTGGTGATGAGTTAGATGACTTCAAGGTGTCATGCTACAACACAATGAAACTCAAGGCATGGTCTATACTTGAGGATGACTTGACCAGTGATGATGAGATACTTGATAGGCTGAACGGTCAAAAGATCAGGTCATTCTATTCAAACATACGAGGTCTTGACGAGGTAACTATAGACGGTCATGCCCTGAACATTGCGCTAGGTATCAGGCAAGGCTTGACTAGTGATAAGACTGGCATGAGTAAGAAAGTATACAAACAGATGCAAGAAGTCTATGTCAGGGCGGCAAAGCGTGTAGACATCAAGCCACACGTACTGCAAGCTATCACTTGGACTACATGGAAGCGAGAGAATAAAATATGAAAACTGTATTAGAAAAAAAGATAACATCAACTAAAGTATATCAAGTACGAACACTACCAATAAGAAAAGGAAGTGACTACAAATATAGACTATTTGTTGACGGTCACTCTAAGACTTTGTATAAGGATTTAGTTGAAGCTGAAAAGCATATAGAAACATTAAGTAAATTAAAAGGTTGACAAGCAATGCCATATATGAGAGAACTGCCTCATGGCAAATGGGCAGTCTATGATGACAACGGCAAGTTAGTTATCATAACAAGAGACAAAAGAATTTGCCAAAATTATATGGACAAACAACAAACCGAGAAGGAGTAACCAATGTTTGTATTATTCGCAACTAAACCACTAAACGATGACACTAAAGGCTTTAGGTTCAATATCCTAGGCATCAAAGGTCTAACACGTAAGCGTAAAATCATGAAGCGATACGGTATCAACAAAGGTGCTTGCATGAAAGCCTATCACTTAGGCAAGCGTTCTATCTACTTCGAGACTAAGAGTAATAGAACTACAGCAAGACAGTTCAAGCACTTTGCAGGGTAAGCATGAGTGATGTTGAAGCTAAGGGTACAGCTAAGGTTGTACCCATAGATCAGCACTACAATGATATATCTAGGATCATTGATGATGCTGAGTGGATGGGTGATGATGACGTAGTAAAGTTATACTTGCCTGAGAAAGAACAAATAAAGAGACAGATGGATGATGGTGACTTATGGTATCCTAACTTCTAATACTAATAGAACCCTGTCTAACGACAGCCCTATTTTACCAACATTTTCTGATTTGTCAAGAAAAATTTTTAAGGAGTAACCATGCTTAAAAACATAACAACAAACAGATCACTTGGCTACACTGAGGATCAGTGGGGTCAACTTATAGAAGGCAATGGACTACTGTTGACGTGGTTCATTGAGTGGAACAAAGGTGACAATCAAGAAGCAAACATACTTGAGTTCTTCACACGCAGATACAATCAGACAGCAGGTGGTGATCCTTACCCTATGGGTGGCGAGGTGTCACTCGATGGTAAGTATGTATCTGAGGGTGACGAGGACCTTGAGCCGTACTTCCTGATCAATACTGATGATGGTGTAGGGTATATCTACCCTTACGCTTTCGTAGCACTGCCTAAGAAGTCAGGCGGTCATCATATAGTGAGGATGGACTGATGGACTATTACTTATGGACGGACGGCAAAAGCGACTATCGTTTGTTTGATAGCCCACCAAATGAGCCACCAAGTTTTAGCTACGATTTTAATTCACTAAACGATGCCTTAATGTTTGCTAAACAAGAAGGCTCTAGTGTAATAGTACCAGAGAGGATGGACTGATGAGACTATACAAGAATAGCAATGGAGTGTGGGCAGGTACACAAGCTGACGCACGTAAGTATTGCGGCAAGGACTACACCACTGTCGATGTACCAACTGACAAGCCTAACCTGTTAGGGTTTCTCAACCTCAATCAGGTAGGTAAGGCTTCATCTAGTCCTACGTTGAATGCTTTAAGAGATGACAATAAGACAGAGGTAGGTCATCCATACGAAGTTGACGTACTAAACAAACAAGCCTTGTCATGGATCAGGTGGAGTTATGATAAGATATGCTCTGGTCAGTACGATGAGTGTAAAGAAATGTTAGCCAAGGGATTAGAGTTAGCAAAAAAGGAGAAGATTGAATGACAGAGAAAGAACTGTTAGATATGCTGAGAGAAGCAGTCAAGGACAAGCCAGTTGACTGGGTACTTGAGGACATAGAGGACGAGCATAATTATTACTTTAGATTTATATTGAAGGAGACTGATGATGAAGATTGATGACGATACAAGACTTGAGATAAGACAGATCGTAGTAGATTTGTTTAAAGAAGTGCTTGAAGGTAATCTACAAACTAATCAAGAGATACAGTTAGAGGATTGCTTACAAGATATTATGTCTAATAAGATAGGCAACTATGAAGTAAATGTTTATGGTACATCACTAAGGGAGAAATGATATGGAAATAATTATAGACGCACGAAGCATAGAAGACGCAGAGATGATGGCACGAGCCATTCAAGAACAGACAGGAATAAAAAGAGATTTAATAAAGCTTGACATTGATGATACTTCTGTGGTAGAAGAAAATCAAAGGAGTGATTTGTTAGATGAATTGGAAGAATAAAGAAGAGGACAACCACTACGTAGGTAAGGAGCCATGCCCTGAGTGTGGCTCTAAAGATAACCTAGCAAGATATTCTGATGGTCATGGTTGGTGCTTCGGCTGTAACTACAGGGAGCCACCAACAGATCAAGAGGTAGTCGAACCTATTGCTGAGGTTGTAAACCTAGAGAAGATGACAGCAGTGTACAGAGCAATGAGGGGTATACAAGATAGCACCTTCAGGTTCTTTAACTGTCACACTTACTTGGATTCAGAGGGTATAGAGAAATACCAGAACTACATCTACCCCTCTGGTGGTGTAAAGACTAGGTACTTTCCCAAAGATTTTTCTGCAAAAAATTTTAAGGCAGATGAATTATTTGGTATGAACCTATGGAATGCAGGATCAGGTAAGAAGGTAACGATAACAGAAGGTGAGTTAGATGCTATGTCTGCATGGCAGATGTGTAATAGCACCAAGTATCCTTCAGCATTCGTGTCCTTACCGTCATCTAATCCATCAAGAAAACTATGGGCTAACGTAAGTAAATGGTTGGATACTTTTGACCAGATAATACTTTCGATAGAGCATGATGATCAAGGGAATGCTGTTGCCCAACGCATAGCTAACCTGTTTCCTAACAAGGTCTATCGTGTACAGCATGACAAGTACAAGGATGCTAACGAGTTCTTGCAAGCAGGGGCTAAGTCAGAGTTCTACAATGCTTGGCTACACGCAAAGAAGTATACACCTGAGAATGTGCTCAACACACCTGACCAGTTTCTCAAGCTGTACAACACAACAGAGAACCATGTCTACGTACCAACAGGTATATCAGACTTCGATGATCTGTGCATGGGGTTGATGCAAGGACACTTCACCTTGTTCAAGGCACAGACAGGCATAGGTAAGACAGAGTTTATGAGATACTTGGAGTTCTACATACTAAAGAACTATCCTGACATACCTATTGCCGCTTGGCATATGGAAGAGACTAAGCTTCGTTCATTGCTAGGGCTTGTGTCGTATGACCTGAAGACAAACGTAACACGCAAGGACTTGATTGAAGAGAAGGATATGCACGACAAGGTTGAGAAGAGTATCACCAACCTGACAAAGAACGAAAAGTTTTTTCAATTCTTTTTGAATGATGAGGATGATCCTCTTGACATTCTGTCTCATATCAGGTATCTGTCTCAGGCGTGTGGTGTTCGTTACATATTCTTCGAACCCATACAAGACATAGCAGCCAACACTGGTGGTGATGAAGGTAAGGAACAATTCCTAGCTGACCTGTCAGTGAGACTATCTAAACTTGCTGCTGAATTAGGAGTAGGTATAATTACTATAGGACATACAAACGATGACGGTCAGGTCAAGTACTGTCGTATGATTGAGCAACGTGCCTCAGTTGTAGTTGAGTTACAGAGAGACAAGATGTCTGAGGATGTAGATGACAGGAACACAACCAAGCTATTGGTCACAAAGAACAGGCCAGTGGGTCCGACAGGATATGCAGGTCAGTTGAAGTTCAACCCAGATAGCTTTACACTAGGAGAAAAGTATGGAGAGTATTGATCCCTTCGCTATCTTTGCAGCAGTACTGTACTTCTTTGGATGCTTCTTGTACTACGTACACGTTAAGACAATACTATATCTATTGGAAAAAGAACACGAAATGAACAGAACAAAAATACTAGGTGATAGTATCTTCTGGATTTTCAATGTTCTTATGTTGATGTGGATAGAGTTTACAGGAGAAGATGATGCTGCGTAGAGTTGCAATGGACATAGAAACTGATGCTATTGACGCTACTAAAATCTGGGTTGTCTGTGCTGAAGAAATAAATACAGGACAGAAGTTTGAGTTCTGTAACCTAACAACAATCAAAGAAGAAAGGGATCGCTTTGTTGAGTACTGTAGAGATGTTGACCAGTTTATTTTCCATAATGGTATTGGTTTTGATGTACCAATAATAAACAGACTGATAGGTCACACTATTGATTTGAATAAAGTTCTTGATACACTGGTTGTTTCTAGACTGTTCGACTACGGTATCAAGGGTGGTCACAGCCTCAAGGCTTGGGGTATGAGACTAGGAGACTACAAGCTAGACTTCAAAGACTTCTCTAAGTTATCAGAGGAGATGATTGAGTACTGTCACAAGGATGTTACAGTTACAGTGCAGTTGTTTAATAAGTTAAAGCAAGTCATCTTGTCTGAAGAGTGGCAGGATTCTTTACGTTGTGAGCATGACATACAGATACTCTGTGAACAGATGAAGGACAACGGCTTTTATTTTAACAAACAGAAAGCAGAGGATATACTAGATGAAGTACATCAACGGATGGCCTATCTTGAAAATACCTTCCAAGAAGACTTCCCACCTAAGCTTGAGGAAGTCAATCGTATCAAGTACAGAAGGAAAGCAGATGGTTCACTATACACTAGTGTCTCGAAAGCCCAACACCATTACGCAAAAACAGAAGTTGTGTACGGTGATGACGGTGCAGAGCTAGTATGCTACAACTTCATAGACTTCAACCCTGCCTCACCAAAGATGAGAATAGATAGGCTATGGGATGCAGGTTGGAAACCAATAGAGAAAACAAAAGGGCATACAGAATATGAAAGAGAACAAAGATCGTGGGGCTAAGTTCGCCAAGTATGGATGGACTTTATCCGAGGCTAACTTAAATACTCTACCAGATACAGCCCCTGAGGGTGGCAAACGTCTAGCAGAGTGGTTGACCCTTGAAGGTAGGAGATCGTCACTTGTTGAGTGGCTTGGTCACTGTGGTGATGACTCACGTATACATGGTAGCTTCACACATATTGGAGCATGGACAGGTAGGATGGCACACAGAAATCCTAACCAAGCTAACATCCCTGCACAGTTTCATGGTACAGCTAAGACTGCTGTTGAGAAAGTTAAGGACAGATACGATGGTCAGATGCGTGAGCTATGGTGTGTACCTAAAGGTTGTTACTTGGTAGGTACAGATGCTGAGGGTATTCAGTTACGTGTGCTTGCACACCTGATGAAGTCAGAGGAATACGTACACGCTATCGTGTCAGGTAAGAAGGAAGACGAGACAGACATACACAACCTCAATCGTAAGGCTCTAGGTATGTCACACGTAACGAGAGACATGGCTAAGACTTTTATCTATGCGTTCCTACTCGGAGCAGGTAATGCCAAGGTAGCAAAGATACTCAAGGTCAATCAGAAAGAAGCAACTCAAGCAGTTGAGAACTTCATGCAATCAATTCAAGGGCTTGCTAATCTAAAGAAGAAAGTCATACCACACATAGCAAAGCGTGGTTGGTTCAAGGGTCTTGATGGACGTAGGGTTGTAGTACCCTCAGAACATAAGACACTGGCAGGTATGCTTCAGAATGGTGAGTCAACAATAATGAAACACGCAGCACTTGACTGGGTACACAAAGCCAAGAGACAATGGATAGACTTCAAGCTAGTCACTTGGCCTCACGATGAATGGCAAACAGAAGTGAGAGGACAGATGAAAGATGCTGAGTTACTAGGTGACATACAAAGACAATCTATTGTTGACATCGGTAAAAAACTTGCTATAATGTGCCCACTAGCAGGATCGACAGACATAGGATACAACTGGAAGGATACTCATTGATAGGAATTTTACTTTTAGCATTGTCACCTGTAATTTATGTCTTGACAATCGAGTTATTAGTTGTTATGTTCAACCATATTGCAAACCAAGAAAAGGAGTAAAGCATTGGCTGATAAACCAAAAACAAAATGGGGCGAGTATAATGGTCAGTTATACTACGCTCGTATCTTCAAAGATAACATGGACGATTCGGACTACCATGACAAAACTCAAGGTCAGTTCAACGTAGTCTTTGTTCCTGATGAAGATGAATCAATAAGTGATATGTTGTCCAAGGGTTTTCCTGAAACATCTATGGGTAACAAGATGATCAAACCTATTGATGCTGCTGAAGGACGTATGGGTATGAAACTCAAACGCCCTAACGTACACCCATCTGGTATTGATGACTTCGGTGGTGCACCTAAGGTAACTCATGGCCTAACTAACAAGGCTTGGGATTACATCGAAGACGGTGCTCTAGGTAATGGCACTAAAGCACGTGTCAAGATTTCTATCTACGGTGAGGGGTCAACAGCCTCAGTTAGATTAGAAAAGGTTGGTATCCTCGAACACGTACCGTTTGAAGAGATTGCTGCTGCGGAAGATCGTTGGTAGTTTTGTCCCCCCTAACTGGCAGGGCTTCGGCCCTGTCTTTTTTATAGAGTGTGTCCAATGATCAGACCTATGACAGATGATGAACGGCAACGTGCAATAGAAAAACAAAAAGCAAACACAGGAAAAAAGTGTGTAAGTTGTGGTGGTCCTGCTTTTAAGGATGACTGGTGTAGCTTCTGCTTAGAGGAAGAGTAATGAAACAAGTACTGATTGATGGTGATCCTTTTGCTTATCAGGCTGCAGCTTCTTGTGAAGAAGAAGAGAGTGAAGCAGCTAACGAAAAGCTTGATGAACTGCTTGAGAAAAGCATAGAGGCTGTACTGTGGTCACCAAAAGAAGAACAGTATCAGGTTTTTCTGACAGGTAAAAATAATTTTAGATACGGCATAGCTGTAACTCACGGCTACAAAGCTAACAGAAAAGGTGCAGAAAAACCCAAGCATCTTGCTTCTGTTAGAGATTACATGATTAAATACTGGAATGCCATTGTGTCTGAGGGAGAGGAAGCAGATGACCTTATAGGTATCTGGTCTACTCAACGAGGTAAAGATGCTATAGTTATATCTGTAGACAAAGACATGATGCAGCTACCATGTGACCACTACAACCCTCGTAACGGTGTATACAAAACTGTGTCAGACTTTGATGGAATAAAGTTTTTCTACACTCAGGTGCTGACTGGTGATTCAGCAGACAACATCAAGGGTATCTATGGCGTTGGTCCTAAGAAAGCCTCTAAGATATTAGAAGACTGTAAGACAGAACAAGATATGTACGAGGAATGTGTCAGGGCTTACGGTGGTGATGAAGAGAGAGTAATAGAAAACGGTAGACTACTTTGGCTACGTAGAGAAGAAGAACAAATATGGCAACCACCCAAGTTCACAGATTCAGATCAGGACTAGAAGAACGTAACGCCAAGTACCTGCAAAAGAAACGTGTCAAGTTTGAGTACGAGACACTAAAGATTAAGTGGCAGGACTTACGTTTCAAAACATATACACCTGACTTCATACTACCCAACGGTATCATAATAGAAACCAAGGGTAGGTTTACTTTACCAGATAGAAACAAACATCTAAATGTAAAGAAACAATATCCACATCTTGACATTAGATTTGTTTTTAGTAATCCTTACCAGAGATTAAACAAAGGAGCTAAGTCTACTTATGCTGACTGGTGTGACTATCACGGTTTTATATTTGCTAAGGAAATAATACCTCACGATTGGATAAAAGAAAGAAAGAAAAAATGACAGTTAAAGTACATCACTATCTAGACGGTCCTATAGATCACGGAGACAAGTGGGCTTTGATATGTATGGTTGAAGAGAAAGGTTTAGTCTTTGATGACGAGATATACTTCAAAGATTTTAATGATGCTTATAACTTTATGAATAAGCTTAAGCAATCAACAACACCTATCCTTCACGAAAAAGAAACTTCCCTTTGGATACATTAAGGCTTGACAATGTTTGACTTTGAAAGTAAAATTAACGCTCTTGTTGAGAACTACGGTCTCTCTTTAATACTAGAACAAAAAGAAATATCTGAGTTTCATGTCATCAAACTACTAGTAGAAAATGATTTGGTAGACTTAGATGATTACTTTAATTTGGACAATGAATACAAAGCTTGGAAGGAACAGGAAGAGTGATTACACTAGACGATATAAACGCATTTCAGTACTACAATCAAGACCCTCTTGACATGGACAAGTACCAACAACAAGCTGCAACAACAGCTATCTATGACAAGAAACACGCAATCATTTATCCTGCGTTGGGTTTAGCTGCTGAAGCAGGAGAGGTAGCAAACAAAGTCAAGAAGATTATGAGAGATGGTAAGCTTGATCGTGAAGCTATAGCTGACGAGATAGGTGACTGTCTGTGGTACATAGCTGCACTATGCAGAGACCTAAATGTTGACATGGAGAACGTAGCTTATAGTAACCTAGAGAAGTTACATGGCAGACAAAAACGAGGAACACTACGAGGGAATGGGGATAAGAGATGAACAACTACCTACCTACAGATTACCAAGCGTTTATACATACATCAAGGTATGCACGTTGGTTAGAGGGAGCACAACGAAGAGAGACTTGGGCTGAGACTGTTGACAGATACATGACCCATGTAGTCCTACCTGTTATGGGTAGAGACAGCTTTGTCAATCAGATAGAACAAGCAATCCTGAACCTAGAGGTTATGCCTAGCATGAGAGCTATGATGACAGCAGGTAAAGCTTTGGAAAGAGACAACACCTCAGGGTACAACTGTAGCTACCTACCTGTCGATGACCCTAAGTCATTCGATGAGGCTATGTTTATTCTGTTGTGTGGCACTGGTGTAGGTTTCTCAGTTGAGCGTCAGTACGTACAGAAACTACCTGATGTACCTGAGCTATACGAGAGCGATACTAAGATCATTGTCAAGGACAGCAAAGAGGGTTGGGCTAAGGCTTTCAGACAGTTACTTGCTTTACTGTGGGCAGGTGAGATACCTCAGTGGGATGTGTCACAAGTCAGACCTGCAGGTGCTAGACTAAAAACATTTGGTGGTAGAGCCAGTGGTCCTGCACCTCTGGTTGACCTGTTCAACTTTGCTATCAAGATATTTAAGGACGCACAAGGACGTAAGCTATCTTCTATTGAGTGTCACGATCTTATGTGTAAGGTCGGTGAGGTTGTAGTAGTTGGTGGTGTTAGACGTAGTGCTATGATCTCTCTGTCTAACCTTAGTGATGACCGTATGCGTCACGCTAAGTCAGGAGACTGGTGGACTAACGATCCTCAACGTGCATTATCTAACAACTCTGTAGCCTACACAGAGAAGCCTGATAGCCTGTCATTTATGCGTGAGTGGATGGCTCTAGTAGAATCAGGTAGTGGAGAGAGAGGAGTATTTAATCGTGAAGCATCAAAGAACCAAGCTGCTAAGTACGACAGGCGTGACCCTTCTTTTGATTTTGGTACTAACCCTTGCAGTGAGATCATACTTAGACCTTACCAGTTCTGCAATCTTACTGAAGTTGTAGTACGTTCAGCAGATAACTACGATGACTTAGCACGTAAGGTTAAGATAGCTACAGTCCTAGGAACTGTACAGTCAACCTATACTAAGTTCCCATACCTTCGTAAGATATGGAAAGACAACACAGAAGAAGAACGTCTACTTGGTGTATCTTTGACAGGCATTATGGATAACCCTTTATTGACAAGGAAGAACAGTGGAATATCAAAAACTCTTAACAGCCTTAGAGAAGTTGCAGTGGAAACCAATCTTACTCTGGCTAATAATCTTAACATTAATCCTTCTACTGCCATTACGTGCGTTAAACCCAGTGGAACAGTCAGCCAACTTGTTGACAGTGCATCAGGTATACACGCAAGACACAGTAGGCATTACATAAGAACTGTAAGAGGTGACAATAAAGACCCACTCACACAGTTTATGAAGGATCAAGGTATACCTAACGAACCTTGTGTAATGAAACCTAACCAGACTACAGTGTTTAGTTTTCCTATCAAGTCACCACCCAACGCTATAGTTACAGATCAACTATCAGCTATAGATCAACTAGAGATGTGGCTTACCTATCAAAGACATTGGTGTGAGCACAAGCCTAGTGTGACTATCAATGTCAAGAAGGATGAGTGGTTTGAGGTTGGTGCTTTTGTTTACAAACATTTTGATGAGATGTCAGGTGTATCTTTCTTACCTTATAATGAACACACCTACCAACAAGCACCTTATCAGGACATAACAAAGCATGAGTACAAACAACTTTCTTCTTTCATGCCTAAAAAAATTGACTGGACCCTCTTGACAGATTACGAAAAAGAGGATATGACTAGCTCAAGTCAGACGTTTGCTTGTAGTGGTGATGTCTGTGAAGTAGTAGATATAGGAGCATAATATGGATGTATACGTAAGACCCTTCAGGAAAGAAGTCTACAACCAAGTAGATGAACCTTCCAAGAAGGCTTTGATTAAATACTTAGAGAGCCAAGGACATACAATAGTTAGTTCTGCTGAAGACTACTATGCTGATGTTGTGTCACAGAAGGATGGTGTTACCTACTTTAATGAAGCTGAACGTAAAGCTCAGTGGAAGAGTGATTGGCCTACGTACTGGACTGAGGTAAGAGTACCTGCTAGGAAACGTAGACTTGTCGAGAAGTACAAGGACACTTTGGAAAGCCTATACTTCTATGTATTTAACAAGACATACGACAAAGCTTGGAAGATCAAAGGTACTCAGATGGTTGATGATATTATCAAGGAAGCTTCTGGTCCTAGATACAGGATACCTAAGCATGAGACCTTCTATCATATACCTTTTGTTGAAGCAGAGTTAGTAGAAATAAAATGACGAGTGGAGTAACTATGGCAGGTAGTGGTATTTTATGGGTTGACAACCTATTCAATTCTTGTGTATTGTTCTTGGTACATATAGCTTCATTGCTTGGAGTAACCTATGAAGAACTTAACGTATACTTATTCTGTATCGCATGGCCTATTATCACAGTGTACATGATGTTTAGAATATTGTATTTGAGATGGAAGATAAGATGGATGATGTAGTAAATAAGCCACCCCACTATTCAGATGGCGAAATAGAAGTTATTGATTACATGAGGGATAACATGGATACTATGATGTTCATGGGTTACCTTGAAGGTAACTGTAAGAAGTACCTGCACAGATACAGGTACAAAGGCAAACCTGTAGAGGACTTGAAGAAAGCTAGGTGGTACTTAGATAGGTTGATACAGGAGATGGAAGGAAAGTAAATGTTTAGTGCTATAATATTAGCCTGTAACCTAGAAGGAACACATTGTCAAACCTTTGGTACACCTAGAGTTATGCACTCTGAAATAGAATGTTATAGTTCTTTAGCCAATGGTTTAATTCAAGTAGAGAATCTAGGTTGGGTAATTAAAAACTTTCATTGTTACGAATGGAAGGAAAGAGAAAGTGCATAAAAAAAAGGGGAGCTACTTAGGCTCCCTTCTTCTTTTAAATAATTAAATTTATTAAAACCACTATCTGTGCTGCAAACATTAACAAGAGAGCCAGTGGTACTATATTATCTAGTTTCATTTCTTTTTTCTTTTCTTTCCTGATGCTGTTGTGGACCAAGATACTCTCTTCGGTCCTGTTTTTTTGGCAGCTTCCTTCTTGGAGATTCTTCCTGCCACCGACTTCGGACGACAGGCTGGATACGGACGCTTGCTTCCCTTTGCACTCTTACGTCCACACTTCTTGCCAGTCTTAACATCACGCCAATCCTCAGCAAACCATTTACCCAAGCCGCCTTTAGCCATTAGCCTCTAGCCTTCTTCTTTGCTGTAGCACTAAGGTCTTTAAAATGAAATAATCTCTTACTTGTTTTAGTATGAGTTTTACCTGTATGAAGGTGACCATTAGCCATCTTGTGTGTAGCACCTTTGTACTCAGTTCCGTTTCTTAAATAATGTTTTACACCTTTAGCCATATTAACAACACTCACACTCTGGGCTACACTTACGATTTCTTAATGCACTCCAAAGTCTTCTCAAGTATCTTCTCATTACGATTTCCTTTTCTTCACTCTGTTATCTGCACCCTTCCACTTACCACCTTTTGACTTGTACCACTTAGCTGCCCAAGCATTTGCGTAAGCTGATGGATATACTTTAAACTTTTTCTTTGCTGCTGCCTTAGCTCTAGACCATAGTGCAGGGTTAGTAGGTATAGACTTAGCCATTTAATTCACCACTTCTTACATGACCAGTATCGTGCTGTCATCTTATCTTTAGCTGTATCACACTTATGTCTTGCACGAAAAGACTTTCTACGTTTAGGATTATTCTTTTTAATTTTCATGTTGGCATCGCCAAACCTTATTATCTTTTCTTTACCACCCTGACAAGCCTTGACAACAAACTTCTTACCACCAGACACCTGACGCTTAGGGCTGTTACATTTCATCTTGGATTTGTCTATCTTTTTAGAAGCCATATTATTTTCCAAAAAACTTAGTGGCTGACCTTACACCAAAACTTGCAGCTACGATAACTCCAAGTGTGTACTGATACCACTGAGGCATAGTCTCAAGTGCAGTAAAACCATTTGCTACTATCTCTCTACCCCAGTCACCTGTAAACACGAGCACAAGTGGTATCGAAAACAAAATAGTAAGCCACTCGTCTTTCCACGAAGACTGACTACCTTGAGCCATAATCTTTTCCCAGTCAGCTTCACTCGTAGCACGACTGACCATTATCTGAGCTTCCGCTTCTGCACGAGCTACCTTTGCTTTAGTCTCTGCAGCCTTTGTTTCAACTTTTCCATTTAACCACGTACCTGCTAGACTAGCTATAGGTCCAATCAAACCTTGTATCATTTCTTATTTCCCATTGCAGTAAACCCGAAGTATGCACCAACAAGTGCAGATACAGATACGACATAGATGTTAGCTATATCAGCTATTAACATTGCTGCTGTTTCCATACCAAGTAATGTACAGAGAAAGATACCCATAGGATACAGAACCATACCTGACAAAGCAAACCAAGTCATGTTGCGCTGGGCATCACGCTTTGCATCCTCGTCTTCCATCTTTCTACGTCTGTCTTCTAGGTAAATCTCTCGCTCTTCTGCGTCTAGTTTACCGTTCTTATCTAAGTCGTACTCTTCTACCATTATAAATCTACCCAACCCATAGCTACTAATAAACCTAATCCACCACCACATACTAGAAGAAAGATAACTACAACTATAAAGGCTAGTTCAGCATTATCCTTCATGCGTTGAGCTTCTAGTCTTGCTTGTCTTTCTGTTTCTTTTCTTTCTGCAGCAACTTCCCTACGTAATTTAAGAAGTTCTTGGTAAGCACTATAACCCAAAGTGTTAACAATGAACTCTCTCAATTCTTCTTCAGCCTCTTTAGCTTGTTGACGTTTCATAAAAGTGTCAAGTGCTTCTTCGTTTGCACTACTAAAAGGGCTTTGCTTTTTCTTTTCGTGAGCTTTCTTTGCGTTATCCACACTGTCAAAGAAGCCACCTAACTCCCTTGACATGGATGCTATTGTCCTACCTGCACTTATGCCACCCTTGACCAATGCCAATGCGCTGAGTGGATCAATCATAATTAGCCTCTAGGATCGAGCATATCTCTGTGATCACGGTTCATGTACTTTAATTCTGTTTCAATTAAAGCTATTCTCTGTTTAAGTTCATTAATAGAACTAAAGGAAGCAAGCATGGCACCCATTTCTTCCCATATCTCATCACTATCTTCCCATAGTTCTATAATGTCAGACTTACTTTCCTGTACATCACGTTTAAGATTTACTGTATCTTCTACAGCCATTCGACTAGCGAACTGAGAGACACTCTCTTCTAGAGCAGTAATGGTAGCTGCCTGTTGACTGACCCACCAGACACCACCAGCAAGCTGTACAGCCATTGCCATGACTAAAGCTATTGGGAGTTTCATATTTTCCATGTCACATCATCTCAAAGTGTGGAGCATCTATAAAAGGTCTGCGTCCTTGTGACCTACGTAAGTCTACGTATGCGTTCATTGCATCTTCTGCAGTTGATGGGTATGTTCTGATGTCTCCTTCAGACCAAGCAGCACCCCACTTCAAAGCAACTGAATTTTTTCTAGCTGCCTCAGCCATAGCATCACATATGTCATCGTAAACATTTAGTTCCCAGCTTATGTCTGAACCAAAGTAAGCAACCAAGTCTACAGCATGAGCATAGCCTGTGTCTTGGATTAAGTGTTTACTTTTCATAGTCTGTGATCTACCTGTACGCTTTAACTCTGCCTGTTCATGCAGGGTTCTTACGCCATACGTAACTCCGAAGTCCACTGCGGTAATCTTGATTGCTTCAGACACAACCTCTACCAAATCAGGATGTACACCTTCTAACTTCTTTAAACTTCTTTCTGATAACTTGAACGCCATTATAAATCCTTTACGTTTCCTAGATTAATTTCTACTGGTCTTCCTTGATCTCTCGTATCATCTTTATAATCTCTGCTACCAAATAAAAAACCTAAATTACGAGCAGCTTGATAAGCTGTTGGTGCGTTATTTATAGTATCAATCATAGCTTCCATAAAAGTTATTTGATCCCCTGCTTCAAACTCTTCTGCAGAAAGAGACAAGTATGTACCGTCTTCTTGTTTACCTTTACCAAACCAAACCCAATCATTGAAGTTATACCTGTCAATTACTTTTATATCACCATTATCGTCAGCTTCTAGTGTTGCCTCACCTAAAGTCATCTTGACTTCATCTGCTGGTGCCATGTTTAACAATTTATTTCTTATAACATTCCAACTTTCATTTGATCCACTGTAAAGTCTAGCAGACATTTTAGCACCGTACTTATTGAAGTCTTCATAATCTATAGTTATACTTTGTCCTGCTTTTAAACCTTTATCCTTTGCGTATTGTTTTAAAACAGATATAGATTCAGGAGAGAAGTTAGTTTCAGTTATCGTTCTATTCAAAAAAGATAGCGAAGGCTGATTGAAAATATCATCCATGAATGTTTTTATTGGTGTTGTAGTTAATATATTGTAACTGTCTTTTACAACCCCTCCTGCAGTTACAGCAGCATCTACCCCTGCCTCAACCCCTGCCTCAACACCAGCCTTGACTACAGGCTTTGCTTTTTCCATAAAGTCAAAGAACGTCTGACCTAAAGAGTTTTCTCCTGCAGGTTGTGTATTTTTAAAAGAAGAGAATGTTCCTAATACTTCGCTACCCATTAGTTAATCCTATGTGTTTCTAGGTCACCATCTTCTAATCTGACAACAACAATCTGACCCTTCTCAAACATACCCTGTTCTCTCATACGTTCAAACTCTCGTCTACCATTTACTACAACAGTAGTATCAGGGTTTGCATTCATAGATTCTACATACCTTTTTACATCATCATTATAAAAGTCTGCTTGAGATATTATAGGTAAAGATTGTTGTTCAGTATCAGGTCTTACCTGAGGTCTAACACTTTCATCTAACTCTTGTTGCGTTATCTCTGGCTCTCTTCTAGTAAAGTCCTGACCGCTTGTATTGAACAGCATCTTTTCAACAGCTTCACCTTTAGTTATGAAACCGTCTTGGTTCATGTCAAGACCCATGTTCTTGTCATACCTATTGCTACCACTACTAAACAAGATGTAGTCGTTAGCTTTTCCTACAGCTTTAGGATACAAGACTGCCATATACAGATCACCTATATCAGGGTCTTCTACTCCTTTAAGTTTTTGTTTTAAGAATGTGCTTACGTACTCTAGTTGTTCTACTCTTGTCATACCTGCTAGTTCTGCAGTAGAAGTACCTAAGTCTTTAGCTGTAGCCTCAACAAACTGTATCAGACCAGTAGCACTTGTACCTGCTTTACTTTTTTCTGCAGGATTAAAAGTATTCCCTGTCTCAAAAGCCATGATCCTTAGTAAGTCCTGAGGTATAGCACCTATTTCAAACGCTAGGTTATCTACAGCATCAATAAAATCTAAGTCTTCCATAACATTCTTAGGTGGTACGTAAGGGTTTTGCTCTGATGTTTCTTTGTTAAATGTTTTATCTACACCAATATTACTCATACCCAACTTTTTGAGTTGGTTTTTGTAAAAATTGTTGATGTCTAGTTGTGTCTTAGCTTCTCTGAACAAACCTTTAGCCCTTGCTAATTCACCAAGTAAAGGTGTCATCAAGTAGTTATCAGCCATAGCCTCTTCTCTACCTCTGGCTCCACCATCCTTAGCCATAGCTGTAAGGTCACCATTGTAATACTCATTAGCATACTGAGTAATCATTTTAATACCTTCTTCACCACCATACTTTTCAGGTTGAGGAATAAAGGCTATCTCACCTGTCGCTGCACTGACAGCCCAAGGACTATTCTGCAGAGTACCAGATTGCTGAAGAGAACGAGTGACGTACTGTTTAAAGAGAGAAGATTTTAGTCTAGCTACTGCTATTGTGTAACCCTCAGGGTCTATCTTTTTAATTGCGTTAAGTTTATCAAGAGTTTCATCGCTGTATAAGGTACGAATAAATTTCATATCTCTGATACTGTCTCTGCTATGTATATAAGTAGTAGCCTTACCAATACCCTGTAGGAAACTGTTTCTGTGAGCCTCTACACTCATAGCCTCTACTGTTGTTGCATTTACCTGAGTATTAATAAAGTAATCTATAGTGTTCTTATATATTCTGTCCTCAAGTTCTGCCGCATGATTTAGTGTATCACTGTCGAAAATAGAACCTTCATCAGGTATACTTGTCTCACTTTTTCTTTCTATAGTAGCTACTTCAGATGTAGGTATCTTTACTTCAGTGTAAACTATAGCTTCTCTTGGTGGTAGATTTTTGTAAAAGTCTATACCTTCTGAAACTTTCTGAGACATATATGCAGAGATAAACTCAGGCTTCATTTCAATTATAGAAGCAGCTAGTATAGGATCATTGATACCCTTAGCATTCTCTACAATTATTCTACCTAGCGCAGCAAGCTCTTGACCCTGCAGCATTTCAAACTGATCAGCATCGTAGTTGGCTACGTTCTTAACTAGTGCCTCAAGACCAGCTATCTGGTTTTCTATTGGTGCGTAGGTATCAGCAGACACATTAGTAGGTCTAGCAAAGTTGGCTCTCAACAAGGCTACCCCTGACATCAACTGACTTTTAAGAAACTCAGGATCTACATTACCACCTTGTCTTTCTACTTCTAGGGCAGCACCAGCAAGTTGTGTTAGCTGATCTATTCTCTCGTCAAACAAAGGTAGTCTTTTTTGAAACTCAGCCTCACTTACGTTTCTGTTTAAAGTTAAAGAAGCCATAGAAGCTTCATTTAATTTTATTTTTTCTACAGTTAGATTCATAACATCTTGCATATTATAGTTTTGACCAGAAGCTTTTAGCTCTTGTTCTGAAAGAAAACGAAAAGAAGGGTTAGCATCAACTAGAGCAACAACTTCGTTGTACCCTGCTGTCTCAGCATTAAAAGTTATAGTTGTTTTGTCTAGACCTGTTATAGCTTCAATCGCATCAAACATTGAAGCATCAGGTTTTTGACCAGTAGTTGCTATAAACTGTGTAAGCAAACCATTGGTAACAGCACTTAGTTGGTCTAAATCTTCTACACCTCTAGTTTTTTCCTGAAGAGTTGTAAAAAACTTAGCAGCAGATGCTCTGTCTACAGATGTTTGAGTAGGACCAGTACTTTGTCGCCTAGCTACTGTGTCTGCTATACTAAAAACACCCTTTGATAGAGCCTGTAAGCCCTGTGCAGCAGCCCCATACTCTGTAGCTGTGGGTGCTTGTACCCCCTGCTCAAAGGCTGCTCCAGCGTCCTTCATATCAATGGAAAAAGACATATACTTTCCTTACATTCTTTCTGTTACTATTTCTGCTGAGTGAGTTAAATCAAGACGTTGAGCATTTCTCATTATGTCTGGTATACTTTCACCTCTAGATATTCTTTTTTGTATCTCTACTTTAAGTTGATCACTGAATGGAGTAGCCCAGAGCTTATCGTTAACCTCTTGCATAAGTTTAGCACCCTTTTCAAACTCATCTCTATCACCCTCAATCATAAGTCTGATAGCATAGTTAGCTTGTTGTCTTAAGTATGTTTCAACTTCATCTACTTTTTTATTCTTCTTAAACTCCATCTCTTTGTAGTCGTAGTAGTTCTGTACAGGAGCAGGAGTTGCACCGAAGAATACAGCAGCAGCACCACGCCAAGGTTTTACATCAGAGGATACTTGCTTTCTTGTCCTACCTCTGTATTCGCCCTTATCAATAAGCTCCCACATTTTGTACATTTTATCATAACTTGAGACATTACGCAAGACAGAATTTAAATCTTCTCTAACTAATGACGTTCTGCCAGCAAACATATTACCTATGCCTGTTGTAGCTAGACCTAACATATCTCTACTTATCTCAGCAGATGGACCACCTATCACAGTCATAAAGTCTTCACTGAAAAGTCTTTTAAATGTCTCAAACATTTGGTCAGCAGGTGCTACCCTTTTAGCGTAAGCAGTTTCTTCACCAATCAACTCAGACAAGAGCCTATCTACTAGTCCATACTTTATTGAGTTATGTATCTTTTCAGTCATAGGGTCTTTAGGATCAAAGCCCATTTTTTCTGTGAGGTATCCTGCAGTATTCTTAGCACCAACACCTGTCATACCTAACATAGGGCCAAGAACAAAGAACATTCTTGCTTTTTCTCCCCATGTAAACTCTCTACCTACTGTAACAGCAGCCATTGACCTAAACATATATGTCAACCACTGAGTAGGAACCCTCATAGCACCTGACTGAAAGTAACTTCTAGATGCTGATGTCATTCTAAAAGTTAAATCCTGTTCTCTCTTGGTTATCATCGCTCTACCTTTAGTAGAGTTGACAGGAATGTTAGGTCTTGTAGCTTTATGTTCTAAAAAAGCTGTAGTCATAGCTGTCATACGTGAAATTAATTCACCATGTTTAAAGAATAAAGTAGATTTGTCAAGTAAACTAGAAGCAGTCTGTGCTCCTTTAGGTAATAGATTAGTAGCTACTCCAAATTTTTCTGGTGTCTGTAATTCTGCTACCTGATTGTCTATGTTTGCTCTACCACTTGTTTCTATATATTCTAGAAGTTCATCTAAATCGTCTTTATCTATAATAGTTTTACCAAGTTTATTATCTAGCAGTCTTTGTTTGGCTAGTTCCTTAGCTTGTTTAGTTAGTGATGGGTGTGCAATTAGAGATAGAGCAGGAGCTAAAGCTATACCTCTAATACCTGCTCTTGGTGATGCTGCAACAATAACATTAGAATGAAAACCTTGTAAGAACAACTGATCAGGGTTTAAGAAACCAAACTTAGAGTAGAACCCTACTTTTAGTAGCTGACTGGCAGGGTCAGAACCTTCCATTCTCCAACCCAATATAGACTTTCTTCCTGTAGCATCAAAGATTGCTTCTGTTGCACCCCTTGTAAAGCTCTCCCACATTGCGCTAGTCATTGTTGGTTGGTTGAGCCTACGTTTAATTACTGCCTGTTGTTCTCTTAACTGAGCAGCAAGGTCATTAAACTTACCAGTCTTAGTTACTTCAGCTTTTAGTAGCTTCTGTAAGAAATCAGTCTTAGGAATATTTGTAGGTATGTTGACAATACTAGGGTTTGCCTCAGCTAACTTAACCCACCCAACCAGAGCATTCTGGGTTGAAGCTCTATGTGCGTACCCAAAAGCTTCTGAGTTAAACTGATCAGCTATTGCAGATATTGGGTTGATGTTAGATGCTTCCCTACCACCAAATTCCATAGGTGGGTTGTCGCCTCTTCTCATATTTATTTTTATTGAGTCGTAGTCACCCATGCTAGACCCTAGAAGTGCAGGGTTTTCACCTACTTCTTCCAATCTAAGCTTTTCATCCCTAGCTTTTACAGCAAACTTCTCTCTGAAAGTAAATCCATGTTTGCTTGCTATAAGTTTTAAGTCTGCTAATGTGCTTGTGTTAGGTCTCCAGTCTCTATTTGCTCTGATAATGGCATCTAAAGCATCTGAGTCTGTTTTACCTAGCTGAAGTTTTGCTATATCATCAACACCTGCAGCATCCATAAGACTTCTAGTCTTTTCTGTTATGTTGTTTATTTGTTTGACAGCTAAATCTGCCTGTGATTTACTAAAAGCTCCAAGTAAAGTTCTTATGCCAAGTGCTGCATTCTTAGGACCATTGACTGTCTTTACACCTGTCTCAATAACAGCAGAAACAAACCACCTAAGGTCAGCATTTGCCCTTGGACCACCAAAGTTGTAGGGCATTACGTCTACTTTTTCTAGAACTCTGATTTCATCTATGTTTGTTACGTATAGATGTCCTAGAAATGGACTATCTAGCTTGTAGACTGGTACTTTTTCGTACTGTTTCTTGGCTAAATCTGTTTTTCTTAGAGAAGCACCACCACCATTGTTTGATGTTGCTAGTTTAAAGTCAAGAATTGCAGCATCTTCGGGTATTTTTACACCCTGACCGTCTACTTTATATACTATCCTACCTATTTCATCTATGTTTGGAGCAAAGACACCACCTGCAGCTACAAATCTTTTCAACATTGCTGATGATTTTATCTGCCAAGAAGTGTTATTGATGTCTACTAGGGCAGCGTAAGCCTCTACAGTCTTTCTAGGGGCAGGTACACCAAACTCAGTGTGGTATATACCCTCAAATTGGTGTAATGTAGGAGCTTCTTTGAACTTTTGTGACAGGTTTCCATCCCTGAGTGACTCCATAATGTGACCAAGACGTTGAGTTTCACCCTTTCTCAGTGCATTTATTTTCTTTTCGTAAGGTTTTATTAGTTGTTTTATGTTGGCTGCACCAGCTTCAGCTTGTAAAAACAAAGTTCCTAACCTGTCAGACAGTCTTGTTGTTGATGCACTAAAAACTTTTTCAAAAGTATCAAAGATAAAGTTTGACTTTTGTAAAACTTGTTCAGCCTCAGGTAAACCTAGTACATCTATACGCTGTTCTGTCTCTACATACCAGCCTCTACCCTCTTCTCTTCTTACTACCTTGAATGCTGGGTCTTGTGCAGCTACAGCTTCAGCATCAATCTTTCTTCTGAAAGGAGCACCAGAACCTTCTTTACCTATTCTAATGACAACCTTGTAATCATCAGACAACTCGTCAACTACACTTTTTATATTTGCTACAGCATCATTTGTTGTTGAAGATATTTTTGCAGCCATTGTTTTAGCTGTTGCTTCAAGAACTGATAAAGGAACAAACTCACCAAAGGAGCCTCTTCTGTTTAATTCTGCTAGGTCTTCATAAAGAATCGACCATCTTGTTCCATCACGTACAGCAGGACCAGAAGGTCTAGCTGCAGGACCAGACGCAGCGTCCATCTCTTCAGGAACCAATCTACCTGCTGTTATGTTATCTGTCTGAACACCAACTTTTTCTACTGCTCTTGTAGCTGCATTAGCTGAAACAACTTCACCATCAACTACAGCAACAGCATCTACTGGTCTTTTAACTTTAGTCAGTGACAGCAGTTTTCCTGTTGTATCTTGGGCAAGTGCTGTAGTTCTTTTAAGTGCTGAGGCTGTCTTTCGAATGCCTCCCAAGTAACCCAAAGTAGCAAGGTCAGCAGCACCAAAAAGAAAGTTGAGATTTGCATAAGGATCATCCCCTAAGTATGTAGCATCATGTGCTGTTTTATAGAGGTTCCAAACACTATCTCCGTTTGCTGTAAAGATACCTTCGTCTTTTCTTTCTTCTATATATTCTCTAGCCCATTCCTCAAATTCGTTAGGAGTTAACCTAACAAAAGCTTCACGAATGTCAGTACCTTCTCTGTTGCTTCGATAAGTTAAATTCTCAGAAATACCTATAGTCAACTCCCTTAGAATGTTTACATCTAAGAAGTGAAGAAACTTAGAGAACCCACTTTGATCATTAGCCTCAAACTCTTCTTGCATCAACCTGTTGAAAGTTTCCATGTTGGTTAATGCTCTACTAGCAAAAGGTGTCACATCACTATCGTTGAGCATAAGCATTTGCGAAAGCATATACTCAGACATAGGGATGTCTCTGTCTTTCTCCATCCTTTCTTGTACTATCTCAGCAGCTTCCTCTACAGACTTATCGTCTTCTAGAGCTTTCTCTACTAAGTTCTCATAGTCGTAGTTGTTTTCTTTTAGCTTGGCTGAGGTGGTGTGTACAAAGTCACCTTGCGATCTAGCTACCCTTATCTCAGTTTCATCAGTGTCTAAGACGTACCCTAGCTCCTGAGCCTTGATAGTCTCAACTTCTGAGAAAGGGTTTAGAGGACGTTGGTACTCTTCTTCCTGATACTCTTTTTCAAGAACATCTTGGTTAGAGACAAACTCATCTAGTGTAAGAGGTCTGTTCATTATGTGTTAACCTAATTAATAAAAAGGACTATTTTTTTTGGCCTCATCAAAGTCAAGAGGATTCATATTTCCTAAAGCAAACTTAGCTCCACCAAACAACAGTCCAGCCTGAGCAAAACCTAATTGTGCTTGACCTTGTAATTGAGAAGCTTGTGCACTTAAAGTAGTAAACTGCTGACCCAAGCCTGACATCATACTTCCGTATCCTAAGTTAGCTCCTATTTGAGAAGATATACTTCCTAAGCCACCTCGTAAAGCAGAGCTACCTTGTAAACCAGCAGCCTGAGCAGCCTGTCTTGCCCTAGACCTAGCAACAATTTGTTGTCTAACAGCACTACGCCTAGCTCTAGTTACCTGAGCTTGTTGCATCTGTACTCTAGTCTGAGCAGCTTGAGCCTGTATTGCTGCTGATCGTTGAGTAGATTCTACAGCACCCTTGACTTTATTAACACCAGCACCTACTGCACCGACTGTTGCTATACCTGTTCCAAATGCTATAGCACCAGCAGCAGCACCACCGACACCAGCTAAACCTATGCCGCCTAAAATTGCACCACCTATCGCTGAAAAAACTGCCATCTATATCTCCTTTACGTAAGCTATCTCTGTAGGTTTAAAACCTTTTCTTTTAAACAGAATGCCAACATTTGTTTTTAGTACACTATCTAAATCTGATAATCTTGAAAAACTACAACCTCTTTTCTCTGACCACTCTACATAATCGTCTATGAGTTTAATTGCTGTTCTTCCTTTTCTGTGCTCTGGGTCAATCCAAAACATTAGCTCTTGAGAAAACCAGAGATCATTTATAGGTAGTTCAGATACTACAGCTATGAGAGCACCTACGATTTCTCCTTCGTTTTCAACTATTTTTACAAAACCATTTTCTGATTCTACTAGTTGAGCTACTAAGTTGTTTACTTTGTTACTGTTGAACTTAGTCCATGCTGGATGTGGTATCTCTTTGCAGAATTGTTTTACTGCTAGGACTGTATCCAAGACATCCTCTTGGGTAGCATCCCTAATTGTATATTCAGTCATTAGTAACGAGGGTTCCTTCCTTGTATCATGCCCCATCCTAGAAGCAAGAAGTCCTTCCCCTGTTCACTTTCGTATTTTACTCTCATGGATCGTCCATGTCCACGTATTTTAACTCTTGATGTTATCACATCATCTGGATAATTAAAGTCACTTAGATTACTGTTGTTAGGAAACACAGGATACTTTAGTCTGTACACCTGTTGTGATGTTCCAAAGTCTTCAGCAAAATCCCAAGCAGCAGAAACTTTTAGTCCTGAAGGTCTAATAGGTTCGTAACCATCATTCTCATTACCTGTAAATCCTGTCTCAGTTACTCTGCAGTACGTAACTATGAATGGTGCATTCTTTTTAGTTACCAAGTCACCTATAAAGTCGTAACCTGTTTCAGCAAATGATGAGTAGTTTGTGTTAGTCCAATCTAAAAAGTCAATAGCTGTAAATGCACCAAAGGTTATCTTGTTGTTTGACCCTTCCCTACAGATAAGAACAATAGCAGGGTCACCTGTGTTTGTATTAGATATTTGTGTAGACACAACGTCATTACCGTTTGAGGTAACAACATCATCTGCACCGTTGTTTGATGTAACGTCTAGAGCAACCTCACTAGCACCATACCCTGAGTAAAAAGCTAGACCAACTATACAGTCTGTGTTAGATGTTTGATCCGATACTTTCCAAGGAAAGAAAGCTTGTAGAGGTACGTCAAGAATTAAGAAGTTGTTAAGTTTAGATGCTACAGTTTCATCTTTATCAGGATAACCCCAGTATATTCTTTTATTGATAGCGTCATAAACTGCAGTTACTTTTAGTTTAGCGTCTGCATCAATAGCATCCCAGAAGGTTTGAACTGTAGGTAGAGTTAGGTTTTGTTCCTGACCTTGGCCTGATACAGGGTCTGTCTGTAGTGTATGGATACCAAACCTTGACCACCAAAAAGGAACACCCTCAGCTTCTACGAATGTTTGAGGCTGTAGGATACCAACCCTAGTAACCCTGTTTACAGAAAAGGACGATGCTCTGAACACACCGTCCACACCAGAAATCTGCCATACACCATTCTCAGCAAACACGAATAGAGAGTTCTGATAGGCGTACAGTCTTTGTATTTTAACAGCGTCAGGTATTCTTATGACACCACCATCTGTGTCCAACAAGTCAGAGATATATTCTGATGTTGGGTCATTCTGTTGGTGACAAGTACCTAGGTCATCTACTGTCTCAACAAGCTTGGAGAATAGTATTGTGCCAGCATTTTCAGAACTGTCAATACCTGCGTAGAACACCCTACCAGAAAAAGATTCAGCGCATCTAAACCTAGAACTCTCAGGGTCTGTCATCTTGGTAAGACCAGTTAGACCTGAAGCAGACCCTCTGTTCTTAGTAAAGAAGTCTAGTATGTAGTGACCATTTGCTGTTAGTGTAGTACCACCATATACCTTCTCCCATTCCGAAGAATCGTAGTCACCGTCTGTGTCTTTACCTGCATACCAAGGGTGGGTAAGTCTTTTAGTTAGATCTGTAGGAGCACCATTACCTGTGTTCCAACCTGTGTTCTGTGCATCATACTTTCTGTTTTGAGAAGGTGAGCTATCATTATCAAAGTATGTGCTTGTGTCACCTTGAAACTCAAAGTCTCTTACTTCAAAACTAATTTGTGTTACAGTAAATGTACCACCAGATGAATTGTAAACTATAGCTATAGTGTTTATCTCAGGGGATGAAACAACTAAGTTACCTTTGATTGATGTGAACTGACACTTAGCTGTATCAGCACCAGCAGAACCAGAATGCTGATAAGAAGATAGGTTGACTGAGTTAGACTCTACTTGGTTAGAGTAAGGTAAAGCACCTTTGTTATAAAAATAAAGTGTAGCACCTTTTTGAAGAACCAAGAACTCTAGGTCAGCATTACCACCTACGTTTACCCAATCACCTGTAGCTGTCTGTTCAGCATCACTAAGAGTAAACGAAGATAGTACATTACCTGTCTCATACTCTACACCTAGTCTTCTACGTCTAGTACCATCCCTACGTAGGTCACAGTTTAGTTCATCAACAGAAGCACCTTCAGGAAATGTAAGTTCTGCAGCCTCAGTTACAAGACCTCTTACAAAGTTATTAACTGCTTTCTGGTTTAGACTTTGAGGCATTACGTTCCATTTCACGTTGGTCTGCGTATTCATTACGCTGAACAGTTTTAGTTTTTACTTTGTTTCTAAGGTAATGTTCTACAGCTTCTTTACCTTTTTGTAAGCTAGAGTATCTACCAGATAGTTCACTGGGTAAGATGCCCTTTTCAAACCTTACTTTAAAAAATGAATAATTACTGTCTTCTTTCTCTACGTAAATTTCTGATACCATTTTATCAGACTTTATTTTACAGTACTGGTTTACTGTATCAGTTTCAATGTCAATCATTAGCTACGTCCATACTGGTTTCTTGAAGCAAGCCTAGTTTTGTATTGATCGTTTTGTACGTAAGACTTTAACCTACGTGCAGACTGCTCAACCTTAGGATCAGAACCACCTTTAAATAAACTAAAGCAAGCTGACTTAGCTTCAGCTAGAAGTAAAGGCATTAGTGTCTGATCTAAGTCTATAGCAAAGCTGTCTGTTTGACTGAATGTTGGGTATATAGAACAGAAAGCTCTTGTCTTGTTAGATGCTAGATTGGCTTCTACTGAGACATCGTAGGCATCCATTATAATATGATTATCGTTGAATGAAGTATAATAAGAAGGGTCTTTATCACTAGCAACAAACAACTCTACTGACTGGTCTACTGTTGTAACTTTCTTACCTGTCTCAACCATTCTGTCCATAAAAATTAAAGGTTCTACGTAAACTATTTCTCTATAGTCAGGAGCAGAGGCGGTTCCTATATTGTAGTCAATACGTATTAATTGTTTTGTTCTTGCAGGATAAGTAAAGTGTGTAGGTCTAGCGGTACTTGCTAAAGAAACTAAAGGTATAAGTTTGTTGTGTTCAGGTATATCTCTAGCAGCAATTATATTGAAGTAAGTGTCTTCTATTACTGAGGCTATCTGTTGAGCCTCTACTGTGTCAGAAATAGTGTTGACATTTTCTGAGTCCATATCAGACAGAATAGATTGTACTACTTGTAAGAGAGTGCTTTTCATTATGATCCATCCACGCAGATAACTATTGCACAATCAACGTGTGAACTTGCTCCACCGTTACAAGCTATCTTTATAAAGCTTCCTGCTGAAACTGTATGATTTGATGAAGGTGCTAGTGTGTCTACGTCACCTGCTGCAGAACCAGACTGAGTGACAGTTACTACACCCATCGAAGCACCTGCTGCGTTTGTTACTGTAAAGGTTGTGTCTGAGCCAGAGATAGCTGCGCTTAGAACACTTTGTATCTTTGTTACTGTTCCTGCGTAAGGCATAGGAACGTATAAATTACTTGAAGTAGATATGTTAGCAAATTGTACTGTTAACATTGATTGTCTGGATGTCCAAGTACCTGAGCCAGAACCGTTAGCTAAGTAAACGTCACCACTACTTGCAGCAGCCACGCCTTTAGGTTCATGTAAGTAAGGATCAGAAAGAGTAGAGTGGTTTACGTTTGCCATTAATATCTCCTAGGGAATGAGTAGGGTGCTCCCGAAGGAACACCCAAAGCTTTTAAGGCTCGATGTATTCGATAACCAACTTGGCTTCACCAGCAGTCATTGCTGCTGTACCATAGTAAGCTTCGATGTATACATCTGCTGCACCAACATTTGCTGTGCCACCGACTAAAGCACCGTCACAAGCTACTGCTTTTGTTACAGCGTTAATAGCTGATAAAGCAACAGTTGCGTCAATACCGTCAGCATCCACAACCGAACCATCTTGCTCATACGCACCGATTGTCAATGTAGCTGAACCACCTGAGGTGAAAGCTGTTGAGACAATAAGTGAAGCAGAAGTAATGTATGATCCTGCTGGGATAAAAGCATCGTGATCCTGCGGAGTTGCAGCAGCACTAGGAAGGTCTGTTCCTGTGATGTTCATCACTAATGCTTTCTTTTGACTTGAAAGAGAAGTACCACGCTTTGCAGCAGTTCCCTGTTCACCTGCGGTAAGAACTTCTAGACCGTCTGCGTTTACATAACTCATTAGTCTACCTCCTTACGCTACTGTTGGTTTCGTGACAACACGAACCATGTTTTCAGGACGGTACAACTTGACACCATAACGAGCAGTTGTTACAAACTCATGTCTTTGGAAGTCTTTGTTGTAGTCGTAGTCAACCTGAGGTTGCTGTCTGAACGCACCGATAAATGGATTTACAGACTGGTCTGCTGAGAAGAACAAGTTTACAACACCGTTTGTTGATGAGTAATCTTGGTTAGCAGCAGCTAAATCTGGAAGTGCGTTGTCGGTTGCTGTTGGTAGGAAGTTTGAGCAGTATACGTCAAACCCATATACGTTTGCAATGAAACGCATACCAGTTGCTATACCGTCACGAACTAGTCCTTCGAAACGTGGGTTGTTTGACACGTTTACTACGTTGCTCAATGTGTTGAGTGTGTACTCAACAGACGGATCAACGATGGCTACCAAGTTGCTGTCTGGAACGTTCTGTTTTTTCAGAGCGTAACGTGCATAAGCAAACTCTTTCAGACCCATGACTTCATTAGTCTGAGTAGAACCAACACGCATTGATATACCGTTGATTGCTTCTGTTGAGTTAGCTGATACGCCAGATTCAGGAGCAGCGAGAGTGGTTGTCTCGAAGTGTTCCATAATTGCACGTTCTTGTTCAGGTACAAAGCGTGACATTAATTCTGTTGAATAGAATACGTCTTGCTCTGCTTTCTTAGTCATATAAGTAGCTGATGAAAGATACTTATCCACTGTGAATGTGAAGTTACCTGTGTCTAATGGACGGTAAGTAACGGCACTGTCCTCAGTGTAGTTGTCTACCTGTGCCTGACCGATAGATGGGATGTTGAAAGTGTTTCCATCAGGAAAACCATCAAGCATACGCACATATCGTTGTGCCATCATCTCTTCACGCAGAATGTCCTTTAATTCTGATGAATAGACCTGAGCACGTTGCAGGAACGAGGTATTAGATGTGGTCATTGCCATGTCTAAGTTCCCTTAATTATGCACCAAACTTATCGCCAAGCCGAGCTTTATCTTCAAACATTTGTTGCTGCGTCTTAGCGGAATAGTACAAGTTACGATTTTCTCTACGTAAGTTTTGATAGTACTCAAAGTTTCTTTCTGTAGAGGGTTGCATAGCGACACCCTCAGTTCGAACTGACCCACTAACCATAGGATTAGCTGGACGTTTGTTCTCCCCTATAAGAGCAAAGAATGCGTTAGGTGACTCAGCAGCAATATCTCGTAAACGATCTACTGACATACCAAGCTCTGTTGCTTTCTTTTCAATTTGAGCCTTGGCTTCAGTGCCAAAGCTTCCCTCTAGCTCTTTGTCAACAAGTTGTAGGTTGCCTTGAACTTTAGCTTCCAACTCTCGCTGACCAAGTGTCTTTTCTACAAGGCTCTTCAGGTCTTCCTCACTGAAAGTACCAGAGGTATTCTGAGTTTCAGTGTTACTGTTATTAGGCACTCCATTACTCGCTGCAGTATTTTCAGCGGCCTTGCTTTGGAGTTGTTCGAGAACTTCGGATTTATATTCCTGTTTCTTTAAGTCTTCCCTCATTTGAGTGAGTTGGTCTTCAAGATTTTTAATGTAACCATCAGCTTCTAATTTGCCTTTGGCTAACACTTCAGGGTCTTTCCAGTTATCTCCCTTTGCCTCTACGATCCTCTGCAGGTAAGAACCCTCTTGTTGAGATTCTGTTGCAGTAGTATCTGTATTCTGATTGCTTTGTTCGGTTGCTGGCGCATCAGTAAATACCATTTTAGTTCTCCTTGTCCTTATCTAGGTTAATAAGTTCTAGCACTTGGGTTAGTGCTCTGTTGTAACCATTCCTATCAGCTTGCTTATAAGCCCAAGAAGGACTATCATAGTCCGCTGAAGGTGAGGTTTCCTTGAGCATAGGCTCTAGGACTTGTTGAAGACGGTCAAGGCTTTCTCTGTTAGAAACCACAGCTTGCCTTACAGCAAACTTTTCCTCGTTTGTCTTGCATTCTTTAAACCAAGCAGCTTTCATTACTTTTTTATCTTTTTCTTTTTGTCTTTTTTCTTCTTGGTTGTGTTCTTGTATTCTTTTACTTTACCTTTTTTATATGGCATACTATAACCCTTCTTCTATTGCTATCTCTTGTTCTTCTTCAAATCTTACTTGAGCTTCTGTAGCTATCTTCTGTGTCTGCATTTGTTCTACTACAGTAATGTTTTCTCCAAATACAGCAGGTTCTCCTAGCTCCTCTGACAGTATTCTAGCAAACTCTTTACCTGACATATGTGCTGCTATTGTTGGGTCAGCTAGTTTTAGTTGGTAAAGTTGAGTTAGAGATTGAACTCTTTGTGCTCTCTCAGAGAAGTGTCTAGCACCTACAGGAACTATCCTACCGTTACCTTTAATGTCTTCTTTAGTTATCTCTTCAAAGAAGAATAGTCCAGTGTCTTCGTTAAGAACTCTTATTGTATCAGCAGCATCCATGTTACGTCTTGCTGCTTCAAGCATACCGTTTAGAATAGGCTCTAGGAATACTCTTTCGAAGTGTGCAGTCTTATGTTGAAAGATACGTCCTGCTGCAGTCATCAACTGCTGTACTTCAAAGGCTGTCTTCTCACCTGCACTACGGATACCCATAGCTTCTCTTGGAGCACCAGCCAACATTTCCATTTTGTTTTCTAAGTTCTGTATCTGGAAGTCAGCGTTGAGTGCTGTTGTATCAGGGGCTAGGTAACCTACATCACCTTCCTCACCCATATATATTCTTGCTGCAGGTTCGAAGTCAAAGTCTTCTACGTCACCTCTTATCTTTATGATTGGGTAAGCTATCTGATCAAAGACATCAGCCTTGAGGTTCTCTAGGTGGTCTATTCTATACTGCATACCAACAAGATTGTCAAGTGGCCCCATTGCGTATAGATTGTCTGGACGCTCTCTCCAACCTGCATGGAATATAGAAGCCTTGCCTAGCCAGCTAGGGTTCTGCTCATTGTAGATTACGTAAGCTCTGTCTACAATAGTTATAACTCTGTTCTTGTGGAACTTCTTTTCTGAGTCATCGTAGATGTCACCATAGAATGTCAGTAGCTCTACAAAGTTTGACTCATAGTATTCGTTTAAGTTTGTGAAGCCATCTGCTGTAAAACCTGCAGACTTATCTATGTCAACATCATTACCACTGACAGCAGCCCTGTTAGCCATCATCTTATCAAAGATACCCTGAAGGTACTCGTTTTCTGTTGACTCATCAATCTTTCTAGCTAACTCACCTGTAGTTAAAACTGTTCTTACAATCTTAGGGCTGTCAGCAAAGCTAGAGGCTAGAGGATTAAAACAAATATCAAAAGGACTAATACGTACAAGCTTTGGTCCTATGTAATTTACTACAGTCTCACCATCATCATATGTTGTGTAGTCTCTTTCGAACTCTACTGTAGCAAAGCAGTTTCCGTACTGAATGTAGTCATTGATTAGTTTACTTGTTGTGTTAGAAAAGTCTGACTGACGTAACTTGTTTTCCATGTACGCCTGAATAACATCTCGTTTAGACTTTGTGTTAGCATCGTTGTCTTGAGCTTCAAACCTGAACCAACGCTTCTGAGGAAACAAAGCAGCAAAGTAGTTAGCGTGTAGGTTGTCAGCTATCTGTGTTAACTTTGGAGTAGTTGTACTGTTAGTCCAAGGTAACTTGCTGTTGGTTGTATTACGTGTGTCTGTTGCGTAAATATAATTACGTAACTCTTTCCACTCTTCAACTTTTGTTTGTCTTGCTTGATTCCAATTAACCCAACGATCAGCAATGTCTGTTGCTAGACCGTGAGGATCAATCATAGTCTGAAGGTCAATAGTTGTTCCAGCCATTAGAAGGACACTCCACCGAATCTAGAATTAAACTGTACCACGTTATCTCTACTCCTACGTATTACTCTAGCTGGTTTGACAGCCATGTCTATGACTGAAGCTAGTGCGTCTATAACATCATCGTGAGCAGGGTTACGTGATGACAACTCTTCTTCTAGTATTTGAATATTACCACCTCTGTAGTGCCATATACCCATGTTGTCATAGCGTGGCTCAAGTATCGAAGCTATACGCTCTTGTTTGTTGCCTTGGTTTTTATTAGGTCTGTACTCATCAATACTGATAGCTAGTCCGTGTTGTTTGATAAGTTCTTTAAGTTGCTTGACGATTGCCATTTGTGCGACTGTTGTTTCTGCTCTGAGTTTTCTGAAGGACCACTTGTTTGACATATGGAGTATGTGGTCGAAGTAATCAGATATTCTGTCAGTCCTGAATCTATCGATGTCCAAGATGTAGACATTGTTTTCTGCATCAATTCCTATCACAACTATTGCTGTATAGTCAGCACGTTTATTTAAACTAAATGCGAAGTCAACTGCTGCAAATACGTTTAGTCTACTATCTTTATAGAACAAGTAGCCGTTGTCTTCTCTTACGTGTTTTCTTTCGTAGTACTGAAACTTATCTGGTGAGACAGGTACGTTATCAGGGTCAGTAGGATCGTTGTAGTACTGTGCTCTGAACTGTCCTTTGTCTAGGTACTGACCACGTTTCTTAGCCAGTATCTTCATGTCAAACCCAAACCACTTACCGTCTTTGCGTTGGGTTCTAGGCCAAAGGAACTCACCAGTTCCATCACCTCTTTCTTCTACAGGTTTCTCAAATATCTCGTAGATACTATCCTCACCTATCTTATCACCTTTTGGATTGTACTGATCCTCAGTCATTTGTAGTAGATCGTTGTATAGATCAGAAGGGTGATACCTAGTTCCTACTACCCATTCTTTAGCCTCAGCACCTTCAATAGAAGAGAGAAGAGAGTATTGACTTTTGACTTTATTGCGTCCTTCGCCTGTGTAAGCATTTTCGTAGACCACGCAGTCATCGAGGACAGCAATGTCACAATGCAATCCCGTAAGCGAAGTAGTGAGTCCACCAGTAAAGATCGAAGGGTCTCTAACATTTTCTTTTTTCCTCAATGGATGGTCTAACATAATCTCTGAGTTAGTCCATCGTGTACGTTTACCTTCATCAAAGTTTACGTGTTCAGGCCAATACCTTCTGTATATGTCTGAGGTTAGTATGCCTTTGATAAAACCTAGTTGTTTCTCAGCAAGGTTAGCTGTAGCTGATATGTATAGTATACGTAATGTTGGGTTCTTTGTCAACTCCCAAGCTACTCTAAACGCTATTAATCTTGACTTACCGTGATCCCTAGGGAAGAGTAGAAGTTGGTGTGTCTTTGCTTCAGGTCTTATCCACCAGTTGCAGACATCTTCATGGGCTTGCCCTAGTACCTGCTCTGGTGCTACTAACCTTATGAATGTTACAAGATCACTTTCAGCAGCAATCCTGATTTGATCTAGGGTTGACATTAATCAGCTTCGGCTATCTCGTTAGAATCTTCTTTTGCCCACTCAAGGATGGCTACATAGTGGCGGTTGTCCTCTGAAATTGGTACAAATACTGTAATACCGTCTATTACAGCTTTAATACTTTTATCATCTGAAACTTCTATATACTGCGCTGATTCAATATCCATATCTACAACTCCGCATCTGCTGTATAGTGTGCTTGTACTATGCCAGCCGCTGTTCCACTAGCTGAGTTAAGGAACGAGCCTCTTGATGATGTCTGACTTAAAGCAACATTTTCATTTTGGTATCTTGCTACACCAGCCGCTAATCTAGCACTTTTACCAGAGTTACCAGAGTGGTCGTAAATAGTTAAAGTTGGTGTTGCTCTCATATGTTGTTCAAAAATTATTGCGCCCTCAATATAGCCAGTTGTTGTTCCACCTTGATGGCCACCCGTACTCCAACTACCCAGTTGTGTTGAAGAACCAACAGCCGTTCCATATTCAAACGATTTTTGATAATACCTTTGGCAAGCCTGAAGCTCATCACCAAAGCTTCGATGCTCGAAGTCCGTGGCGGTGTCGCCTACTTCTAGCTGGACGCCAGTAATAAAAAAAGTTCTAGCTGTGCTATCAAGAAAAGATGTTTGACTACTACTTACTCTATTTGCTTCAACATTAGCCGCCCAAGAAGTTGAATTTAAAGTACCGCTTGTAACATCGCTTCCAGCGTGTAACCAAATTATTATATACAAAGCAGCAGCATTACTGTCAGTAAATGCACCCGTTGTATCTGCTGGATAAGTCAGGCTAACTCTTGTCCAAGCTGTAGTAACAGAAAATGTTTTAGATATTTGTCTACTATTATTAGCATCAAAAAGCTCAGCAGTATATGTAGCAGCAGCATTTGCTTTTGCATAAAAACTAAAAGTAATTTCTTTAGCGTCAGATGTTCCTTTACCAATTCTTTGTAAATCTTGCCCTTCAATGACTTGTTGAAAACTCAGGCTTTCCCCAGCCGCAATAGAGGTGTCTGCTGTTGTGCAAGCTAATTTTGTACAGTTAGCAAATCCAGAAGGACCATCAGACTCTTGTGTCATAGTAAAACGACCTGCTGTTGAACCTCCGCCACTGCGCCACCTATCACAAACAAAATACCCAAAACTACCACCAAGACCTGTAGCTGACGTTGCCCTCTGTGCCACGTTCATAGCACCGTTAATTATCATATTTTTGTTATTAGAGCCAGCCGTTCTAGTAGCTGAAGAACCAAGGTCTGCTAAATCTCTCGCTAAACTCATTACTCTGCCTCCAGTGCTGCTACTTTAGTTTCTA
>TARA_R100000700_G_scaffold41277_1_pt1 | contig 36251 bp, 16 predicted proteins | sample TARA_R100000700 | Tara Oceans TARA_R100000700 (sample SAMEA2622810) | marine metagenome | biome: marine biome (ENVO:00000447); feature: marine epipelagic mixed layer (ENVO:xxxxxxxxx); material: "saline water (ENVO:00002010), including plankton (ENVO:xxxxxxxx)" | depth 120 m | reverse complement strand
TTTTACAGGAGATAATTATGATGTAAATATTATTGGTATTAGAAATTCTGATACTAATGGTAAGGTTACAAATAAATTTGATGATATTTTAACTATATCATTTAAAGACGAGAATGGAGAGTGGCAATATAATGAATATAATTGTACTACTGATCCAGGAGACGATTGGATGGAAAATCCATGGATAGACAAAATAGGTTGTGCAGTATTAAAACCTGGACAATATAGAGGATCTCATAAACTTAGATTACATGGTGGAAAATATTTGGCTTTAGGTCAAAAGAAACCTGTAACAGTTTATAGAGATAATAATAGAAATGATCGATATGAATTTGATGAATCAACTTGTGATACAGGTGTATTTGGTATAAATATACATAGAGCTACAGCATTAGAAGGTAAGACTTCTACGTATGTAAATAAATGGTCAGCAGGATGTCAAGTAATTGCATCTAATGATGATTGGATGGAATTCTTAGGTATATGTCAAGAAGCTAGAGAACATTGGGGTAATTCATTTTCATACACATTAATAGAAAGTAAAGATATATAATGAAATGGATAGGTAATAAAGATGTAACTGAGTTAGGTACTGTAACTAGAGGTACTTGGCAGGGAACAGCTATAGCTTCAGCTTATTTAGATGCTGATACAGCTCACTACTCTGCTACAAGACAACTTACACATCACATGATATTAGATGATATTGATTCTGATGTTGTGTATATAAGTTTATTAGAATCTGATGCTGAAAATACAAGTGCAGCTAATAAACATTTACCTTTTATAGCTCCTTCTGCTGGAAAGTTATTAAAGATATTTCTTAGAACATCAGTGGATCAGTCTAGTGAGACTTTTACATGGAAATTATATACTAGATCTACATCAGTATCTACAGGCGGTAACGCATCTGAAATTGGTGCGCAGAGTGGAATAGGTCCAACTGGCAAAACTATGGTAACGTATGATTTTACTACTGGATTAGATAGTGGTACTAATGTGATTAATGCAGGTGATAAAGTACAAATATCTATAGAAGCTGGAGATGGTTCTACGGCTAATGGTAGTTATTTTATAACTTGCTTATGGGAATGGGATTTAAGTTAATAGAATATGAATTATAAATATTTAAATATTACAGGTAATACAGCTCAAGAATTAATAGATGATTCTGATATAAATACAAAGAATATAAAACTATTAAATGTATGTAATGTACATGCTTCTGATTCTGTTAATTTGGATTTATATTTTTATAGAAGCTCAAAAGGATCTATATATTCATCTTCTCCAGACGATCATGCAAATAGAGAAAATAGTACGGCTGTTTCTGAATCTTATTATATAGTTAAAAATATGACTATACCTTATGGAAAAACATTACAATTTGAAGCATCGGATTTTTTAATAGATAAAACTATAAATTATGCTTTATATATAAAATTAAATAATTCAGATAGTGCAGTAGATATAATAATAAAGAATTAAGATATGACATTAAATGAAATAGCATATAACTTATTAAATTTAGTTAGAGGAGGTAAATCACATCAAGATGAATCTATATCTCTAGATCAAATTAAATTTAATATTAAGCATTATAGAGCTATGTTTATTAGAAGAGATTTTGCAAAAAACGGATTTACTAGTAGACATATAGAACAAGATTTAGGATGTTTAGAATTAAAAAAAGTAGATCCAACAAAATGTTGTAATCTACCATCTACATGTACTGTATATAGAACTGTGGAAACTATTCCAAAAACAGTGAGGCATAATTTTGAGGAAGCTATAACACATGTTGGAGATATAACAGGTACGGGAACTATACCTATGGTTCACTCTAATGTTGTTCAATTTTTGACATATGATAAATATACAAATAAAAAGTATAAAGCATATATGATAGGAAATTATTTATATATATATAATGCAGATGGTTTAAAATATATAAATGTTAGAGGTGTATTTGAAGATCCAGAAGAAGTAGCAAAATTTAAAGATTGTGGAGGATCTGATTGTTATGACTCAGATTTAATAGATTATCCTATTCCTATGGATATGCTACAGTTAATAAATAATGGTATATTAGCAGGAGAATTAAAATTACTTGTAGGTACTTTTTCTGATACTGAAAATGATAGAATGCAAGATCAACAAACTCAAGTTAATATAGGAACTCAGCAACAAAAACCAAAACAATAATATGAATCATACTCTTACAAATATATATAATGACTATATTAAGGAATATGGAGAAATAGATAAATCTCTATTTAAAAATATTTGTGAAGAATTTAATATAATGATAATAGATTATATTTTAGATGGTAAAGAATTTAATATGGGAAATAATTTATCAACATTATCTATTATAAGAAGAGATAGGGATCCGAGATCACCAAGATTAGATTGGGGGGAAAGTAATAAGTATAAAAAGGAACTCCTAGAAGAAGGTCAAAAGTTATACAACTCGGAAACGGGTGAAGGAGTAAAGTGGCATATCTATCACACTGATGAATTTTATTGCAAATACTACTGGAGGAAAGGTAAATGCAAAATAACAAATAAGTCAGTGTATAGATTTGACGCTACTCGTGGTATAAAAGGAAATAAAGAAAAGCTTATATCTCTTCTTAAAGAAGATGATTTAGCATATTTAAAATTTAAAAAACAAAATTAAAATGGCAAAGAAAAGAGAAGTTACTAAAGATTACGTTAAAGATGCTAAGTCTAAAAAGGTGGTACGTACAACTAAAAGAGGTACTACTACTACAGAAAGAATAAGTCAATATAATAAAGGTTATTTAGGTCGTTTAGGTGATGAGGAGGTTGCGGATATTCCTTATGGAGATAAGAATCTGTGGGAAAAAAGATTTAAGTCTAAAGTAAATAAAGAAGGGGAAGAAACTAAAAGAAAAGAAAAAATTATTTACGATGATGGTAATCAAATGAAAAAACGTAAACAAAAGAAAATTAGATTTGGTAAAAATAAAGGTAAGATCAGATCTAAAACTGTTCATTGGAAGGACGGTAAAAAAACTGTTACTAAAAGAATATTAGATAAAACAGATGTTAGCAAACTTAAAAAAGGAGGATTTAGAGATAGCTGGTTAGAACCACCATGTTGTCCTGAAATATAAAATAAATTAAAATGGCAGTATATAAAACAACATCAAGTAAAACTATAGTAAGAAAGATTTTTAGAGATCTTAAACCTGAAAATGATAATTGGATTGATGATGCTATTGAGTGGATAGGAGAAGCTTTAGAGCATATAGGATCTGCCCCTCAATTATCACAAAAGCAGTGTGTTTTAAATGTAGAGAATCATAAAGTATTAATGCCTACTGATTTGTATTATATAAATCAAGTAGCTATAAATAATTCTATATCTCCTACATCATCTTCTGAATTAGATACTTTAACTGCTAAAGTAAAAGAATTAAAGGATGCTATTGTAGATGCTCAAGCTAATGATTTAGAATATTCTGACACAGCGTCAGTATTGCATGAAATAAATAGTAGAATAGTAATTATTGAGAATATTTATTTTTCAGATGGAAATAGATTACAGCCTTTACAATATGGGGCAAGTACTTTTCATAGAAGCATGCATTGTACAGGATGTGTAAATGAAAATGCTAACTATGAAGATACTTATATTATTGATGATGATTATATTAAAACATCATTTGAAAGTGGAAAGATATGTTTAAGTTATATGGCTTTTCCAACTGATGAGGATTGTTATCCTTTAGTACCAGATGAAATAAGCTTCAAAGAGGCATTATTTTGGTATGTGTACAAAAAAATCTTATTATCTAATCCTATGTTTAAAGTGAATGGGATTAAATATGATTTTGCAGAACAGCAGTGGAAATACTATTGTACACAAGCTAGAAATGCAGCTAATTACCCAGATATAGATAGATATGAATCGTTTATGAATCAATGGGTAAGACTCATACCTAATTTAAACAGGCATGATTTAGCATTTGAACAATTAAACACAAGAGAAGATTTATATAGAGATTAATGGCAGAACAAAGTAAGAAAAATAAAAGATTTTTAAAAGGACTATTTAAAGATACAGCTCATATCGACCAACCTGAAGGAACTTGGAGATATGCTAGAAATGCTATCATAAATGAAAAGAAAGGTTCTATTTCTAATGAAGGTGGTGCAGAACAAAATGTAAGTATTGATAATAATGATACTGTGATAGGAATAATAGAAGTTGCTAATGATAAAGCTATTATATTTTATATTACTAATACAGGAGAATCTGCTATAGGTAAATGGGAAAATGATCAATTTCAAGTTGTATATACCCCTTTAACTGCAGTACACGGAATTAAGGTAAATCTAAATTTTAATAAAAATTTTCCTATAGAAGGAACATTTAATATTAATCCGGAAGGAGAATTAATTGTATATTGGACAGATGATTTAAATCCTCCTAGAGCATTAAATATAGATAAACAATTAAATTCTGGATCTTCTCTTAATAATTTATATGGAATAAATCCTGTTAATAGTCATGATAATCATATAGACCTTTTAAATTTATTTCCTAACTCAGGACCAGTACCGCATATAGATTTATTAGAAATATCTCAAGGTCCAAGTACATATCAAAATGCAGTAAAAGAAGGAGGAGGGTTATTAACAGGAGTATATTATTTATCTTTAGCTTATGTTGATGATTCTTATACTGCTACTAATTATTTAACAATGTCTAATCCTATTTCTATTGTAGATGAAGGAGATCATACTAGACCAACTACTAAAAAAGATGGGGCTAAATCAGGTAGTCAAACATCTAAATCTATTACATGGAATATTACCAATTTAAATGATGATTATAAGTATTTAAGACCTGTTATAATTAGAAAGATGGGAGAAGCTGTAGATGCTTATAGATTAAATGATTTAGAAATAGTTTTAGGAGCATCTGATATGAATGTTACATTTAGTGGTATAGAAGGGTTTAGTTCAACTTCTTTGGAAGATGTTATTATAGATACTATTTCATATGAAACAGCTAAGACAATTAATCAATTAGATGGTATATTATATATAGGAAATACTACTAGTAGAGACGATTTAGGATATCAAAAATATGCTAATAATATAAAACTAACAGCAGTAACTAAAGATTTTAATAATTTTGATGTAAATGTTTTAACTGTTGATAATCTACAAACAGGATTTAATAGTTATCCAGTAGATGTAATAGGAAAAACTCCCCCAACACAAGTAAATGTTGATCATAGTAAATCTTATAGATATGCTCCTAATATATTCAAATATAAAGGATATATGAGAGATGAGGTATATGCATTTTATATTGCATTTATTTTAAATGATGGTAGTATGTCATATGCGTATCATATACCTGGTAGAGAGGCTACTGGAGATGATAAAGATCTATTACCTACAGATGGTTGGTTTAAAGATTTTGAAAAAATAAGTCCTAGCTATATTAGAAAATTTCACCTTTATGATTTTAGTGATCATGATCTAGTAAATTATAGTTATGATAATAGAAATATGAATTATTGGGAAAATGCTACAGAAGTATATCCTAGTACAGATAATTTTGAAGTTTGGGATGGAATTACTCAACAGGCTAGTTTAAAAGGATTAAATGTTAGACATCATCACTTTCCTTCAAATGGTAATCCAACCCATAAAACTATACATGATAATGAATCATTAGTTACAAAATCTCAAGGTACAGAAGATAATGTTAAAGATTGGGCGTCAGATAGTCTTAGTGGTTCTACTACTGCTCGAATAAGTTTTGCTGGGGATGATACTGTTGGAGAAATATCTTGTAGTACATTTAAAACTTGTGTTTTTGGTAGTCCAAATGTTACTGCAACACAAACTAATCCAACCTTATATCCAGATATGATGGATACTTTATGGAAGAGTAATAGATACTTTGTAGCAGATCAGCCAATGATAGTTAAAGCAGCATGGAGAGTATATATAGAATTAGATAATCCTGGTGGTAGTGGTAGTCAGCATGGTTATGTTCAGCTAGTAAAAGAAGCTAATGGTGTAATAAGCCCTATAAATTCTGATTCTTTTAGTGAAACTGCTAATACTTCAGATGATTGTCATATTTGTGAAGAATCTGCTTGGAGTAACGCTGTAACATTGATGCCAGGAGATAGAATGTATTTAAGAACATGGAGTAATGGAAGTTCTTGTTTGAGTCATTCTGTAAAACATATGAGTGATTGCAGTTCCAATAATTATATAGAATTCCATGTTACAACAGGTGAAGGTTTATACGAAGAAGATGATTTACATGATGTAAAATTATCTCATGATGTAAAAGCATTAGGATTTAAATTAGATGATATAAAAATTCCTGGAGATATTGCAAATAAAGTTCAAGGGTTTAGAATATATAGAGCTAAAAGAAAACATGAAGATAAAAGAATTTTAGGACAAAGCCTTATATTACCCATGTTTCCAGAAACAGTTCAATTAGGTTTATGTGATGTAGCTGCTAGTAATGCAGATTCTGCTCAGATACTTAGTGCAGCAATGGCTAAAAGACAAAATATATGGAGTAAAGACTCTTGGCCTAGAGCATATCACCATTATCCTGTATACCCTAGTATGTATAATTATAATCCTAATACTGATCTTTGGGACGATGCTTTACATGGTGAAAAAGGATATAAATCATTTTCATTTCATGATTTTAATTTATTAAGAACACAAAATAGTTTAGCTGGAGCAACTCATATAAAACCTGAATATTGGGTTAGAAATTTTGCTTGGAATGGACCTACTTTATATCAACCTAAAAAAATGTTATCTAAAATTATTGAAGATGATGGAGGAGGAAATTATAGTGAGCCTATAAAAAAGATAGAACAATTTTGGGGATGGGATGAACCATATAATTGTTATGCAAGAGATATAAAGTCTGCTATGTTTTCAGGATGTTTTTACACAGCTTGTAATTCTTTAAAATATTTTGATGAGTCTACTAATGATATAGTACACCATAAAGCAGCTCCTAGACTTCTTGGACAAAAAGCAAAATCATATATTCCTGGGGATAGTATATTTGAAGTATCAGCTTTAGGGTTTGGAGGTAAAGTAGCTAATGAATTTGGAGAAAGTGCTATTATATTAGGTCTAAAAGATAATCATGAAATATTAAATTATAATATGTTTAATTATAGAGGTGGAGATGCCGGTGTTTCTGGGTTAAGTAGTGATGTACTAGGTACTTGGGGGCATTCACATTTAAATCATCCTTGGATATTGACAAATCCTTTATTAAATGATAATGATCCTTATATTAATTATGCGTATAATTCTGATGAAGAAGTAAACCAAAGAAGAAGCCAATCTATAATGGCAAATTTACATGCTTTTAAAACTGACGTTTATAAATCTATAGATAATCAAGAGTTAGTGTGGACAGGATTTGAGGTTTTAGGTGATGAATTAAATAATTTTATATTTAAATCAAATGGTGATCCTGCCTCTTATGACGGAGGTTCAGCTAATTTTAGTACTGAAAGAATAAATTCTGAAGGAATATTTGGGGGAGATACTTATATATGTAGATACGGATTTAGATCTACAATACAACATAATAATACAGATGAAGATTCACATCCTAGAAGAGCTATATATTATCATATAGTAGAAAGCACTGATAATATTAATTTTAGACATACTGAAAGCGATAAAGATTTATATTTTCCAGGATCTATAGCTAAAAGAATGATACAAGCTAATGGAGAAGATGATTTTACACATCAAGATAATTTAAATTATGATGATAGTTTTTCAGCTGAAAATGATTTAAGACCAGCTTTTCCATTACCGTTAAAAGAAATTGAACAGACTGAATTTCCTACAAGAGCACATAGAAGTGTTAAAAGAGATACTACTAGTTTAACAGATAACTATAGATTATTCTTAGCAAATGAATTTAAAGATGCTCCAAAAAATAGAGGGGAGTTGTGGAAACTATCTTCTTTTAATAATTTATTATATTTCCATATGGAAGAAAGTTTGTATGTTACCAAAGGTAAACAGCAAATGCAAATGAAAGACGGTACTGAAGCTTTTGTAGGTAGTGGAGATATATTCCAGCAGGATCCAGATGAAATAATGCAAACAGATAAGGGATATGGAGGTACACAATCTCAGTGGGCAACAGCAACTACTAATTATGGATATTTCTTTATAGATAGAAATGCTAAAAAAGTATTTTTAATGAAAGATAAGCTAAATGAAATTAGTACTGCAGGAATGGAAAATTGGTTTGAAAATAACTTAACATTTGCGTTAGAAGCATATAGTTTTAATGCTTCATGTATTAGTATAATATTTGATAATCCTGTAATAGGTCTTGGGCTTACAGCAATATATGATCCTAAATTTAAAAGAATTATATTAACTAAAAAAGATCTTATACCTACATCTGATTTTATTACTGGATGGAATGAGTATTTATCAACAATAGCACAAGCTGGATCAACATGGCAAGGAGGTGAAATATTTTTTGATTGTGATGTTGGTCAATATGTAACTGTAATTGTTAATGATAATCCTGGAGGACCTAATACATTTACATTTGATCCTCTTGATTGGGATGATGATACGTATTTTACTCCTAAAGGATGGACTATATCTTACTATCCAGAATTTAATGTGTGGTGTGGATTCCATGATTATACTCCATATATATACTTTAATACATCAAAAGATTTTTATTCTATTACTGACCAGTCTAATTATATTTGGAAGCATAATTCAGATTCAAGAGGAAATTTTTATGGAGAAGTATCTCCATTTGAAATAGAATATATACATAATGAATATAGAGAAGAAGATACATTATTAGCAAGTTTCAACTATACTTTAGAAACTTTTAATCCTCAAAATATTAGTGTACTAGAACACGGATTTACTTCTTTCTTTGTATATAATACTTTACAAATATCTGCAGGAGAATTGGATGGTAGTAGAGCTGTAGCTCCAACTGCTCTTGAATATTTAGTTAATATTAGAAGAGTAGGTAATAATTGGAAAGTAAATAATTTTAGAGACATGGCAGCAATAGCTATAGATACAAGTTCTTATTATATGGCAGGAACTATAACAAATCCTAATATAATAGGAGGAATTAATACAGGAACTATAACAACTTCTTCTACAAATAATATGTTTATTGTTGATGGAATGAGTGAAATTATAAATCCATCTTACATAGATACAGCTAAAGAATGGCAAAATAGAAGAAAATTTATAGATAAATGGGCAGGAATTCGTCTAATTTATAACAACATAAGCAATAATTTACTAAATTTGTACTCTGGTGAAGCAGCAGTACGTAAAACATATAAATAAAATGAAAACAAAATTATATCAAAATGGTGGAAAAACAAAGAGTCTGTGGGACATGATTCTAAATTCTGCTAATACCCCAGATTTACAAGAATTTATTAGTGGAATTGATGGAGAAGTTAAACTTCAAGAGGTAGATGAAAATACTAGAATAGGAAAAATTATACATCTTGTTCCAGATCAATCTGGATCAACACCTTCTGGATCTATGCAACAAGTTCAAATAGGAACTTACTATATAAGTGACGGTACAGATGGGTACAAAAAAGGTCAAAGAGTTAAAGGTTTGCCTCCAGTAAAGGGAACTGTTCCTAGAGGATCTTTAAAAACAGGAGGTATTAGACCTATGCAATACAGATATGGGGGTACTAAAAAATATCAAAATGCAGGATTTAAACCTGATCCTAAAGTAATAGATTTAAACAAAAATAATCCATTTGGCTATGAGCCTGGATCACGACATTTTAATAGATATCAAAACTGGTTAGATGAGCCTATAGCAATTAGAAATAGACAAGCAGATTTTTTTAATCCTAGTCTTAGTGGTAATTTTGGTATAGGACAAGGTACTACTCTAAATGCTAATTACAGTCCAGCATTCTTAAGGACAGGTCCAGATACTGATTATGAATTATCTGGGCTTGAAGGTAGTAGAGGTAGTTTTAGTATAAGCCCAAGTCTTACTAGTAGTATGATGTATAGAGGTAATATACGTGATAAAGCAGGTTCTGGAGTAAATGAAGGAACAGCTTTGGATAAAAACAGAACAACTCTAGGACTTAATTACGCTTATCAACATCCTTTAAATAAAAGTGGTAGTCTCGTAGGAGGAATCGAAGGAGAAATAGGATCCTTGTTAAAAGGGAGTAATAATTATTATAATACTAAAACGGGAGATGTATTTAATACATTAGAAACTGGTCTAAATAAAGGAGGATACGGTCATGTACAGGCAGGATTAGGATATTACCCTCAAAATTCAAATTGGGGAATTAGAGGAAATATTGGATACGGAACTGAAAAATCTTTTTCTCCAGGAACAAGTTATGGTGGAAGCGTAAATTATGGTCCATTTTCAATGAATGTAGGAAAAGATGCTGCAGGGTGGACTGGAGGATGGGGTGTTAATATACCTCTTAGTGGAAGAACTCAAAAGGGTCCAGAAGGTCCATTTAGAAGAGAGACAGGAGGAATGTATGACAATACATTATCGGGTGCAGGACAAGGTACTGCTCCTCAATTAGGATATACATCTACAATTGTTGGAGAAGAAACAGATCCTAATATACAAGCACAAAGACTACAACAATTAGGAACTGTAGGACAATCACTGTCACAAGAAGCAACTGGATTAAGACAGTCAACTGAACAACAGAGAATACAAGACGAAGCACTAGCGGAACAAGAAGCTATGCAAGCAGAAGCAATGGCAGGAACTGCTGCTTCACAAGTAGAAGGAACTGCAAACACTTTGGCTAGAGGAATAGGTAGTACATTATTTCCTGAACATGAAGCATCAACACTTGGTTCAGCTATAGCTGGTGGAGTAGATGCTTATAAAACTGTTAGAGCAGCTAATTTAATGGCTAAAGGTGCTGAGTTAAGCAAAGCTGGAGGAGCATTAGCTCCAGGAGTAGCAGGGGCTGCAACAGAAGCAGCTGCTAAAGGTGCTGAATTAACTGCTAAGGGATCACAAATGGCTTTTAAAGGAGTACCATATGCGGCACCTACTGCGGCTTCTACAGCTGCTGATGCTGCTGCTATAGGGTCTGAAGTTGGGGGTAGCGCTATTGGTGCAGGATTAAAATCATTTGCACAATCAGGAGCAGGATTAGGTACTATTGCTTCATTAGCAGGAATGGGAGTTAGTGCATTAGCTGACGATGATGATCCAACTAAATCTAATTTTGGAGAATATACAGGATCTGTATTACAATCTGCTGGAACTGGAGCTACAATTGGATCTTTATTTCCAGGACCTGGTACAGCAATTGGAGCTGGACTTGGAGCATTGTGGGGATATGGAAAACAAGCATTTGGTACTAGAAAGGCTGCACAAGCTCAGAGAGATTATGAATCAGAAGCGGCCGCTAATAGAAATGAAGCTATATATGATTTAAATGAAAGAGTGGGAGGTTTATATGGTTCTCAATTAGCTAATATTGCAGCTGGTAACTTAGCACAAAAAACAATATCTGGACAAAATCTTGGTAGAAATGTAATGTATAGAGGTGGAGGATTTATGAGAGGAGTTCCAAGATACGGATATTAATTAAAAAAAATAAAAATTATGTTAAGAAAGAAATATCAAAATGCTGGATATTGGGATGACTTTCAAGGTATTCCATTAAAAAGTACTACATATAGAGATTTAAAACCTGAATTAGCTGATGCTATTCAAAAAGTTTCTGATGAATATGGAGGTAAAGATTTATTAACTTATACAGCTATAGCAGAATCTACAGGAGGATGGAATCCTTCTGCAGGTACAAACTATATGCAAATAATGCCACCTGCATATAACGCCATTAAAGACGTTAAATCTCATCCTAAAAATAAGAAAAAATTAGAACAAGTTAAAGACAAATTTGGAATAGACTTTAATAATATGACTTTAGAGCAGGTTAGATCTAATCCGTTAGCTAATGTTTTAGCGGCTAGGTTATATTATATGCTTGATCCTACAGCAGCACCAACATCAGTTGAAGGTATTGGTCAATATTGGTCTGATTATTATAATACATCTTCAGATGTTCATGGTACTCCTGACTATTATAATCAAGCTGTATCTGAATTTAATTATAAAGAAAATCCAAATAGATCTGTGATGATAGGCCCGTCATTTGAAGATTCTTATACTTTTCAAATTCCTGAATCTGAAGATAAAACTGAAAAAACTAAAAAGTCAAAAAAGGGACCTTATAGTTCAGTAGGAAAAAGAGGATGGTTTAATTTACCTGATATGGGTATTACAGAATATTTATTTGGGTTTCAAAATGGAGGTCTTAGACAAAAACAGGCATCTGGAGGAATGTATATGTCTAATCCTAGTTTATATCAAAAAATGCAACAACTACCTGGAGGTATGATGACTACTATACCAGGATCAGACGCAGTAGAATTTACTGGTCAAACTCACGATCAAGGAGGTATTTTAGTAGATCCTATGACTGAAGTAGAAGATGGAGAAACTATGGATAAAGTAGTTATGAAAAATGGCGGAGCAAAAGATTATTTCTTTTCTTCACATTTAAAGAAAGGAGGTATGTCTTTTGCTGATATGCATAAACAAATTTTAGCTTCTGGTGGAGATCAAGAGCAGATTAATTACTTAGCAAGAATGCAAGAAAAAGCAGCTGGTAGAAGTCCTAATAAAGTACAAGAAGCTAAGCATGGAGGATTTATGAAGTATGAAAATGGAGGTATAGCAAATCCAAGTATTCCAAAAAGATTTGATTATCCTTTAGATCCTGACAAAAAAAGTGAAGGTAAGGTTAATCCAGCAACTGCAGGTATAAGTTGGAATGAAGCAATGGCTCAATATAATGCTATATTAGAAGGTTTAGGTAGTAATTTAGAAAATCCAATTATAGGTACTCCAAAGATAAAAAATGCTTTAGAGGGCAGGTATTATCAAAGTGAAAAAAATGGAAATCTTTATCAAGTTGTAGATGGTAAATATAAAGAAATAAAACCAGAAAAAGAAGAAAAAGAAGAGGGTCCAAAAGAAACAATAGGGCTTAGAAAAGATTATGATAGAGCTTATGGATTTAATGCTGAAATGGGTGACGGATATACTGTATGTATAAGTGGCAATTGTCAAGATGGTAGCGGAGTTATGTATACATATTGGACACCAAATGCTGATGAAAAAGACCCTCTTGGAGAAATGATTTTAGATCATGAGTTTGTTCCTGCAGCAGGTACAGATTATATTATTGGAATGTACCAAGGAGAGTTTAAAGATGGAAAGCCTCATGGAACAGGTGAATTTACTTATAACGATATAGATGCAGCAGAGGATTCTGGAGAAGAATTTGTTGATTGGGGATATACTCATACAGGACAATTTACATCTGATAATAATGGTCAAATAAATTTAACAGAAGGAGTTAAAAACTATGGTCCAAATTTTATAGCTGGAAAATTTAATAATAATAAATCAGTTGATAATGATTATAATTTAATTACTGGATTTACACGAGAAGGTGATGTTACAACTAATTTTGAAGATGGGAATCAAATAGGAGATTATTTTTCAATAGATGCTGAAAACTATTTATCTGATAAAGGATATATAAATCCTCCTGAATTTAAATACTCAGAAGGTGATGTTGATTCTTCATACTCTGCTATGAAAAATTATGGTACTTATGTGCAACCTACAGAAGAAGAATTAAATGCTAGAGGATATTCTAGTTTTGATGAATTTAGAGCAGATTATGAAAGATGGCATAGATCACAATATGATCCGTTAAGTGGAAAATATAAACCTTATAATTGGGATAATACTACACAATGGGGGCCACAGCATCAAGCCGCATGGGATCAATTGATGGGAGGAATAGATGAAGGGTTTGTTCCTACCGGATCTTATATAGAACCAATTCCTTTAACAGATGAAGATAATGATGGAATTCCTGATTTTATACAAAGGCCTAATCAACAATTTATTGGTCCTTTACTTGAAGATGGTAGTACAGGTGTATCTACTGTTAATAATTCATTAGTAAATAAAGAAGAAATAGAACAACTTCCATGGTGGCAAAGAAGTATAACTGGCGATAGAGGAGCTGATGTAGCTATTGGTATGGGAGCTTTAGCCAATTTAGCACCAGCAGCATATTCATTACTTCATACTCAACCAAAACCAGAAACACTTCCTTTTGAATCTGGAGTTACATCTCCTATAGTCCCAAAAAGAGTAAGAGCTCAAAAATTAAATCACATAAATTTAAATATGCAAAGAGCTAAAAACGATGCTGATTTTAATGCTATGAATACTTTTATAGATCAGTCTGGAGGAGGTCCTGCCAATTTAATAAATAGAATGGCAACCTGGGGCAAGAAGCATAAAGGTGATATGGAGATTGCAAAGTTAGAAAAAGATTATAACACTAATATAGAAAATCAAAATGTTGCAATTGAAAATCAAACAGAGCTTTTTAATGTAAGACAAGAACAAGAAGCGATGACACAAAATATGCAATTACAGCAACAAGAAGCTAAGAGGCTACAAGATGTACAAGCTTTTAATACAGCAGCTTTAAATAAATGGAGAGATGATCAAGAATATATGAAGTATTCAGGAATATTCTCTGCAGCTCAGGGTATAGGACAATTAACTAGAGATGTTTTAGGATATAAAGGAGATACCTTAAAAGCTCAAGGATATAGTATAGATAATACTACAAATCGTATGTTATTAAGAAGACACTTAGGTGGGACTTTATATCATCAGGATGGAAGACTATTCTGTGAAAATTGTACAAATGAAGATATAGCTAATTATGCTAATATGTACGGAATGGGACAAACCAAATACTTTTAATAATAAATAAAATATGGCAAGAATAAATATACCAAAACCAATCTCAAGTTATAGAGATTTAGGTACAGTAGAATTAGCTAAATTAGCAAGAAATCAATACATAGAAGGATATTCTGCAGCTGATGAGTTTTCTAATTCTGTAGGTCAAATGCAATCTTTAGAAAAAGATGCTCACTTAAAAAATCAGTTATCTCAAAAATATACTGGAATGTTAGAAAATTGGGCTAATCGTGGAGATTATGAAACTTTAGGTATAGCCATAAATAAAGGAGCTAGAGCATTTACTAATGAATATAGTCCTATAGCACAAAGTGTTAAGAACAGACAAGACTATATGGAAAGACTTCAAAAAGCTTATGATAAGGGTGATATAAATGCAAATACATATCAAGGTAGATTAGCTCAATCTGATTATTTATATCAAGGTATTCAGTATGATGAAAATGGTGTACTTCAAGACAATTCTATTTATAATGGTAGAAACTTTTTTCATGATGTAGATATTACAGAAAAAGTAGTAGAAAGAATGAAAGCGGTTAAACCTTTTATTCGTCAAAATTTAGGTACTGATATTCCTTATAATGAAGATTTTGAAATTACTACTACTAGAGGAGATAAAGGAGAACCTAAATATTGGGTTAGAACTACAAGTAAAACATCTGAAATTCCTACTGAACTAATACAAATGGTTGTTAATGATGTTATGTCTGATCCAGATGTTCAAGCTTCTTTAGCTCAGGAGATAGATTTAAATACATATAATTTAGCTCAAACAGATAGCGAGGGTATACCTCTTGCATTACATTCTATTAATCAACTAATTCAAAATGGAGATATTAAGGAAGATGAAATAATGCCTAGAGTAGACGAGATAGGGCCTTTAAAAGCTTTACAAGAATTGTTATATAAAAATGCTGTAGCAAGAGAAACTCAATTAGCTGTAGGTACTTATGGAGGCAAGAGAACAGTAGCATCTGGAAGACAGATAAGTTATGACGAAATGTGGAAAGAGAAAGAAAAAACTAAATTAAAGAACATTAATTCTCAATTTAATACAGATGATATTTCTTATAGTGAAGTTGTACATGTTAAACCTTTATCTCTAGACTATGATGATGCAGTTGAAAAAAGAGGTGATTATGTAAAGAATTTAAGAAATTATCTTAAGCAAATTCAATGGACTGAAAATGTTCATCCAGATGATATTAAATATGATAATCTTGGTAATGAACTTCCTACAAAAGGAGAAGGATTAGATATTGATAATTTATCTGATATTCAAGTTATAGGATTAGTTCAAAAGCATCTTAATGCATATAAAACTGCATATCAAAATGCTAATGCTCCTATATTAGAATATTTAGACTGGAAACCAGGTAATGCTCCAGAAAGGCTAGATGGAGAAAGTGATCAAAAATATTCAGATCGTATTTATTCAGAGTATTTAGATTATACAGAAGAAATGCGCTTTAAAAGAGAAGTTGGTCAAACACACTTAAATACTTATGCTGATGTTAATAGTTTAGATATTAATAAATATCATGACGTATTAAATGGTATGGCTAGTGATATGCAGTTATATGATGTAACAAATCAAAAAATTAATATAAAACTTCCTGAACTTTCTGTAGGAGATCATACAAATTTAAGTTATAATGAATATGTAGAACTTAGAGGAGAGCAAATTAATAATACAGATTTTATGGCTGTTGGAGGAGATGATTGGTTTTTAGGTGGAGGACTTCAATTACTTACTGCTGCAAATCCGTGGTTTCACTCAAATCAAGAATTTTCACTTACAGGACAAGATATAGTAGATATGTATAATGAATGGAATCCAGATACACCAATAACTAGTTTATTAGATCTTAAAGGAATGAATATAGGTAGCCCAACTGCAGTATCTCCTGTAGGAAGTATGGATAATTTCTATTTAACAAATCTAGTAACAGGCGCTTTACTCAGAAAGGTGGATCCAAATAAAAAACTAGATGCTCAAACAGTTATGAACGCACAGATGTGGAATAATCAAATGGCTGATGCAGCAGGTGATTTTGTAAAAGCTATTGACGAAATGTTAGAGAACGAAAAAACTACAGCAGAAAATGCATTCGCAGGAAGATTTGATGATTCTCCTGTTTCTATGGAAACAATGATTATGACTAATTTTGGTTCAACATATGAAACATCAGGACAGGTTAATGCAGCACTAAAAAACTTTTTTAAAGATGGCGTTGTTCCATCACAACTTATGTTACAATCTGCTAATGGTAAAACTGATGCAGGATTTAGTGCAAAAAGTATTCAAGAACATAATATAGGAGAATATGAAGTTGTAACAAGTCAAATAGGAATAACCAATATGGAAGTTGGGGGAGAAGCTCAACTTTATATACCAGTTAAAATAACAAGTGGTGAAGATGAAGGTAATGTTATAGCTTTCTTAGCTGATGCGTCTCAAATTAGTATACCAGCTTTAAATGAATACTTAGGAAGTGCAGAATTTGAAGTTAATAAAAAATGGATTTCTGGAATACAACAAAGGCTAGATCAATATAGTCCAAGTGAATACTCTAATGTAACATTTGACTATGAAAATAATACTGTTATTATTGATGGTGAAGTTCATGATAAATCAAAAGGATTAGCAATATTAACTGAGAATATTTTAAGATATAGAAGATATCTCAAAAATTAAAATTATATATGAGCCATCACGATAGATCAAAATATTATACAGGTATAAATATAGATAAGGATATTAAATTACCTAATTATAGAAAAAGGCATAGACCTACTAATTTTACAAATAGTTTACATATAGATCCTGATATGCCTTTACCTGTAGGACCTAAAAGCGGACGTATAACTGATCCTTCTATGTTCAGACATAGGGATTTATCATATAAACAATGGAATCCGGACTTGGGTGAATATGATCATCCATCTAAATACAGTAAATATGGAATTATATTCAGTGCTTATGGAGAAGAATGGAATGAACTAAGGGCACAAAAACAAACTACTGGAGAAAAATGGAATCATGGACTTAAAAAAGCAGCTATAACTACAGGAGGGGCTATAGTAGAAAATACTATAGGTATAATAGCTGGTATTGATGAAATGTTAAGTGGTGGTCAATATCATAATAATGAAATTGGTAAAATGGTAGATGGGTGGAATGAATGGGGTAGAAAAGAAATGCCTAATTATTATACAAGAGCAGAGCAAGATATGGGTCTTTGGGGTAGAATGGGCACAGCTAACTTTTGGGCTGATAAAGCTGCTAATGGTTTAGGATACACTTTAGGATCACTAGCAACTGTATGGATGACTGGAGGATATGGCGCTATAGGAATAGCTGGTAGAGTTCTTCAAGCGAGTAGGGTATTAAATGCTGCAACTAAAGCTGAAAGAATACATAAACTTTATAAAACAGCTAAAGGAACTAAACGAGGAGAACAGTTATTATCAATGTATGACAAAGTTAATAAAACAGGAAGAATTAAAAAAGGACTATTAACTTTAGAAGCAGGGGCTATGATGTCTTTAGCAGAATCTTCTGTAGAAGCTAGAGAAACTCAAAAAAATATAAAAAGAAGATTAATGGACGAAGCTCTAGAAAAATATCCTGAAGGTATACCTGGACATGTTTTAAATGAAATAGAAGCTTTATCTCAAGCTGCTGGTAATGCTAGTTTTGCAGCTAATATGTCTATATTATCTATAACTAATGTAGGTATGTTTGGTAAATTTTTAGCTGGGGGTGTAACTAAACAAAGTTTAAAAGGTGGAATAACTGGAGGAGGATTACAACAAACTGGTAAACAAATAGTAGATAAAGGATCAGCCTCTAAATTAGGAAGATTAAGAAAATGGACAAGTGGAGCAAGAAGAGGAATGACTGTAGAAGCAATACAAGAAGGAGGTCAATATGCTACTAATGTAGCTTCTACAGAATATTATGCTTCTAGATTTGATAATGATGGAGGTATAACTTCAACAGAAGCTATAACTGAAGGTTTATCTAGAACGTTTGGAGAAACAGAAGGATTAGAATCTATGATGATTGGAGCTATAGTTGGAGGTATAGGAGGAAGTGTAGGTACTTATAGTAGAGTAAAAAATAGAAATAAACTAGCTTCTAGAGTTCAGGAAATTATGAATGATGACGCTTTTATGGGTATTATTAATAGAGGTCAATCTAGTTCAGCAACTTCGTACTATTTAGATAAAGCTGATAAATACAGAGCTGAAGGTAAAGATAAGTTAGCTGATCAAGCAATGACTCAAGCTCTTATAAATGAAATATCAACATTAGATAATGCAGGTACATTAGAATTTTTTACAACTAGATTAAATGACTTTAGATCTCTTTCTGATACAGAATTTAAAAATCTTTTTGGTATAGCTCAAGATATACAAATAGATAAAAATAAAGTTATTGATAATATGCTAGAAGAAACTGAAACTATAGTTAGAAGAAAAAATGCTTTAGATGAAATGTTTTCTGAAGAAGCAACAAAAGGTCTTCCAAGAGTTTTAATGGGAAAAACTAGAAGAGAAAGAGAAGCAAACAGAATAAAAGAAAATCAAATGCTTAAAGCTCAACTTCTTCATAATGCAGTTTTTTTAGATACTATAAGTAACCAAAAAGAAGATAAAGCTAAAGAAATAGATTCACTAGTTCCAGGTGTAACCTTAAGCACATTAGAAGAACAAGTAGATTTAGCTACTGAGCAATTTGATGCTTTAGTAGAAGAATACATTTTAAATGCACAAGCAACAGGAAAAACAGATGAAAATGGAAATGTTATAACAACTATGGCCCAAATTCCTAAAGAAGATTTAAATGAACTGCATAATAAAGCTTATAAAACTTTTACAGATGGTGTTGCAAATTCAGTTAAAAATGTTAAATTTGAACATCCTTTAGATAAAGAGGCTATACAAAAACAGATGTCAGAATATTATTTTTTACATCGTAATTTACAAGATCTTATGGAGAACTGGAATAGATTACAAACAAATAGAGGACGAACTAATTATATTAGAGCTGCCTTAGCTGCAGGAGAGCAAAGTATTAAAAACGCAGCAAATAGAAGAGCAGATGAAATTATAAATACTGAATCTGATCCACAAAGTGCATTAAGAAATATTCCTTCTGCAGTTAGTAAAGCAAAGCGTAAAGAAGTAGAAGCTGAAGTTAAAAAAATGCAAAAACAAGAAATAGCAATTCAAGATAAATATGGAGATCCAAATGTTTCTGTTGAACTTATAGATAAGGAAATAGAAAAAACTATAAAAGAATTAGATGAAATTAGAGATAATCCTAAACAGGCTAAATATTTAAGACATAAACTTAATGTTTTAGAAGCTCTTAAAGCTGTAAAATTAAATCCTAAAAATAATACAAAGAAAGAAACCCCTATTGAAGAAGATGAGAAAAGCGGTAAGCATAGATCTTTTAGAAAAATTAAAGGTATTCCTCCTGTAACTAGTAAAGAAGAAAGATTAAAATTATTAGAAGATGTTCTTCAAGACAAGCATAAAGAAGTATTACAACTATACCGTGATAAAAATAGGTCAGAAAAAGAAATAGAAAGATTTATTTATAGCAAAGCTAAAGAAACAGGAAAAGGAAACGAATTACTTGCTGATTTTTTAATGGAAGATATTTTAAATAATCCTCAAGAACACAGCGAAGCTATACTAGTTAATGCTATGCAAAGATGGATATGGGGAACTGGTCCTATAAATACTGGTAATTCTGAACGAGTTACTGCAGAATTAATGCCAGAAATAAAAGAAGAAATAGAAGAAGGAATACCTCTTCGAAAAAGTGATTACGATTCAAAATTAATGGGAACATTATCATTTCAAGCTCCTTATAGAGCAGGAAGAGACAATGCAAAGGGAAGTAGAAGATATGCTTATGAAAAACTTATTGAGTTAGGAGTTATAGAAGGTGATGTTGTTTTAAACACAGAAGAAACAGTTGAGGGTGAAACTCAAACAGATAAAACAGATTTTTCAACTGAAGAAGTAATAATAAAGGAAGAGATATCTCCAGAAGAAGAACAAAGATTAAAAGAGGAGTTAAATGATGATATGAAAAAAGATATAGATAACTCAACAGCTGAAGTAGATGTACTTCCTATAGAAGGTGTAGATGAATATTATCAACAACTTTTAGAAGAGGAGGAACGGTTAAGACAAGAGCTTAACAAAGAAGACGATAATTGTAATACTTAATATATGGGATGTAATAAAAAAAGAATAAGCGATATAGAAGCTAGACTTGCTGAAATCGCCAAATTAAAAGCTGCAATTGAAGCTAGACTACAACCTAATAAAGAAGTTGATAGTAGTAAAATAAAAATTGCTAATGCTAAATATGGTAATGAAATTCAAAATGTAGAAGGTAGGATTAGAAGAGCTGTTAGAATTCAAGGTGATGAAATAGTACCTGTAAAGAAAAATCCAAATACTATAAATAATGTTTCTGATAATTTAGATCAATCTAATTTAAATACTCCTAAAGTATTACCTGGAGATTTTGTAGAAATTCAATTTATTGAAAATGATTATTGGGCAAATAATAAAGATAAATTTGAAGAGCCTTGGATAGAAGCTCCTTTATATATTGTAGATAAAGAAGGTAATAGATTAGATTTATTAGAATCTTTTAAAGAACATAATGTAAATACTCATATTAGAAAAGCAATATATGAAGCTTTAACGGCTAAAAATCCGAAAAAAGTTGAATTACAAGTAGACTCTAAAATACCTAATTTTAATAATATTAGAATTGGGGGTATGCCAGTATTTTTTAATATTACTGAAGAGTTAAAAATGACTACACTTAGAGATATTGATGGTAATTTTATAACACCTACGGGAGAAGAAACTAGACCTATATTACTTGTTGCTACAGGTATAGGTAAAACTCCTAGATGGAATCCTGGAGATTTAAGCTATTTAAACCCAAAGATACAAGAGGCTATTATTGGAGATTTAGGAGATCCTACTAGAATACCTCAACCTGAACATATGGGACAAATATTTTCTCTAACCATGACTCCAGAAGGTAAGTATTCATATGTTAAATTAAGTACTAGAAATTTATCTGATAAGGCTTATGAATATATATTAAATGAATTATCTGAAAATAGAGTTGAAAATATTAATCAAGTAGTAGGTAATAGCACATTATTTGAAGTTGCACATAAAGATCCTAATTTTTTATCTATTGAAGAAGTTCCTCTTAATGAAGGAAATGTAGTATTCTTAAATTTTTATAGTCCTACACATGATAAAGCTATAAGAATAGATTCTAAAGAGTTTAATAAAGGGTTAAACGGAGAAGAGTTTGTATATGATGTTGGGCGTTTTGTAGAAGAGTCTATAGATTCTCCTGTACCAAACTTTAAATGGAAAACATCAAAGAAAATAAAATCTCCAAAATCAAAAGAAACAAGTTATTTAATAAATGAATTTTTAAATACACTTAAAAATAAAAAACACCAAATAAATGTAGATTTATTAACTAGCCAAGAAAAATTTTCTATTCCAGGATTTACTAAACCTGGGGGATATAATTCATATCAAGAATATTTATTTGATGAAGAGGCTCATGGTGACCCCTATGCTTATAATATACCAATTAAAAACCATGGAGCAATTTTAAATACAGATTTAAAAAATATAGAAGGATCTATTTACTATAATACACATGTAATATTTAATGATGTATTAATAGACGGTAAATCTATATTAACTGATCCTACTATAATTCCAGAAGGAGGTTTAAATCCAGCTATATCTCCTAATTTAGGGCCTCCAACAGCAAAAACTAATCCACCTAATATATCTGCAGCTCCTAAAATAAAACCTGAAGATTTAGATGACTTAACTGTATTTAGCGCAGAAAGAGATGCTAGACATTCTCCTAGAATAGATAAAGAAAAAGCAAAACAGTGGTTAGAAGATAGATTTGGTAAAGGATCTACCACTGTATTAGAAGGAGTTAATAAAATAGGTAATATAACTAGACATGGATATTTTGAAAATATGGCATTTTATTTATACCAAAATGCTAAAATAGGAACAGAATTTCATGAAGGATTTCATGGTATGTTTAGAATATGGATGAATGATAAACAAAGAGAATCTTTGTATAAAGAGGCTAGAAAAAAATACGGTATACCTACAGACAAAGAAATAAGAGAAATAAATAAGATACGAAAACAATTTGGACAAGAAAAGTTATCTATAAAAGAAGCTGAGAAATTAGTACTAGAAGAAAAAATGGCTGAAGAGTTTAGTGAGTATATGCTAACTGATGGGCAGGCAACTCCTGGCGGCAAAATAGGTAAGTTCTTTAAAAATATATGGAATTTTATTAAATCTCTTTTTAAAGATAGTATGACTATAAAACAAGCTTATGAAATGCTTGAATCTAACGTAGTTCCTGTAACATTTAAAAGAAATATACAAAGATTTAGACCTGATACAGCTAATAGTATAGAAGGATATTCAGATGCAAATATTAAAGAAGTTATAGACTATTTAACAGCTAGATATAGAAATACAATACAAAGTTATAAAGATCAAAATAAAAAAGTTCCATATAAAACTTTAAATAATAAAGTAAAAAATTCAGTTCTTAGAGAGGCTTTTTCTACTAATGAGGGACTACCCATAGAGGGAGCAGAGAAATTAGAAGTATTAAGAGAATGGTATGAAAAAAGAGATGACAAAATATTATTTAATAATCAAATTAAAAAACAATCTGTTAGACCTATAAAAGGAGAGCCTAAAACTCATATGTATCCTAATCAAAATAATCATGAATATTTATTAAATATTTATACAAATTGGAATGATATAATTGATAATTCAGAACTTGAAAATTTAAGAAGAGTAGGATTTGAAAGTTTAATGCAGGATGGTTTAGTAAATTATGGATTAAAATTAAAACTTGGAGAAGTTATATTAGAAGAGGTAGAGGAGGGAACAGCTTATGAAAGAATTTATTCTAGATCTAGAGTAGAAGAAGATATGAGAAATAAAATAAATTCTCAAATAAAAGAATTTTTATCAACTATTCCTTCAGGAGAATCTTCATATTTAGGCTATGAAAATTACTTACCTTTTGATACGGTCTATAAAGACATTCAAAGTATATTAGCAGATTCAACATCCTTTCCAATAATACTTAACAGATTAGATATTGCAGGTAAAACAAAACCTCATATAGCTGAAGTTGTTAAACGATTAAGAGAAACTACAGATAATAATTTAAGAGCTGGTTTTGCATTTACTTTTATGCAAAGTAAAAATAATTTTTTCTTAGCTAAAGAAACTACAGAAGGATTACAGTTTATGAATTCTAATAGAAATGCGGTAGAAACTAGAATTATAGATCAATGGAGAACAAATGCTGTGCAGCATAAAGGATTTCCAAATGAAAGACATTTATACAGTATAAGACAAGTTGGGGATAATTTAATTTATAGTACAAATAAAAAAAGAGTATCTAAATTAAATACAACTTTTAAATCTATGAATAAAATTTATAATGATAATCCGTCTAAACCTTTACCAGAAAAAAGAATAGAAGATTTAATTAATTTTTTACATATTTTAGGAGTTGATATAACAAGCTCACCTCAAAAATCTAAAGAATTATTAACAACATATTTTAATGAAGGTTCTACCGAATTTTCTAAAACAGGTCAAAAGTTAAAAGGAGTTGCATTATATAAAAATATGCTAGATAATGGAACTGCGACAGAAGTATCTAGACTTGTAAAAGGTGTAAATAAAGGAGAAAATATATATACTACTTATAGAGGTATTTTATCTAAATTTTCTAGTATAGCAATGTCTGGACAAGTAGATTTATTTACATCATTTTTAAATGTTAAAAATAATTCAATACATCCTATAAATATGCCTACTCCTATGGATGATTTAATTTTAAATCTTAAAGGTAATAATAGAGAGTTTTTTGAACCATTTTTAAAAGATGTATTTTATAATCCTGCAGAATATAATTCTAAAGCCAGATCTTTATGGTTAACAATATATGGAGGTCTTGCAGGTAATTTTTCTAATGAAGCTAGAGCAAATTTAACAACTGAAATATTTGATGGATATGTAAAATTTAGTGGAAGATCTTTTGATTTTGGTGAAATGAATGAGATACAATCTGCTTATATAAGACTTGGAGCTTTTATGGATAGATCAGGAAAAAGAGGATACGTTAAAATGTTTGTACCTAATCTTTCTGACAGATCTAAGTTAAAAGCTTATACAGTTCCTTCTATAGATACTATTAAAACTAAACTTAATTTATCTGATAAAGATATAATTAAAGGTCTTATAATTCAAGACTTGATGAGATATCAACAAGCAGATTTACAAACAGAATCAGTAGAAGAAGGAGGATTACCAGATAATCAGTTAATACCTGGATTTCATTATCAAGAATCCCCAAGAAGTAAAGATGGTAAAGCTTTTCAATTGTTACAATTAACACCGGTTGAAAATTCAGCTGTATTTCAAACAAAAATACAATATCTTTTAAGTGATGTAGACTGGAAAGATTATCTTTCTGGAGATGTGATGGTTATTAATAGAGAAGCTGTTAATGATGCTTTAAACAATGAGGTTGCAAAAGTTATAGATGCTTTAAACGAAAGAGCTAAGAAAAATATGGCTTATTATCAATCAAAAGGTATATTAGATAAACTTAAAAAATCTGTTTCTAATCCATATTCTAGTCTTGAAGAATTATTTAGACAATATGAGTTTAATAATATGGTTCATAAGATTGAACTACAAAAATTTACTAGAGGAGGGATAGCTTTTAATAAAAGTTATACAGATTTTTCTAAAAGATTTGGTAATATGGAAACTCCTGGGTATAAATTATTATTAAAAGGAGACTTAAAAGATCCTGGATATGGATTTTATAGACAGTTTAATGAAGGTTTAATGGAAGACTTTTTTACTACTCCGGTAGTTTATGAGCAAATTGGGGATTCTATAACAGCAACTTTAGAAGCTCAAGGAGATATAAATGCAGAAAAAATAGGAAATTCATATAAAAGGTCTAATAAGTCAGATGCTTTTGGAGTTGTATCTATAGATTTTTATAAAGCTTTTAAAGAAGGTAAAGGAGAGTGGCAAAAAGAAGATGAAGAGGCATATCAAAATTATAAAAATGGAAGATCTGGAAATAAATTTTTTAGGGATAATAGTGGAAGGCGTAGAAGACTTGAGCCTATAAAAGGATATTTTGATGCTATGGTTGAAAAAAATGGTATGATGATGCCTCAAAATACAAAAAATTCTTATATGGTATTAACAGAAGAATTTACATTAAATAATCCTACTGCAGAGTTAATTAGACAAAGATTAGAAGGTGAAGGAAATTTTGCAGAATTACCTACTATGCATGTATTAAATACTGTAAGTACTAAAAAATTAGCTTATACAGGAGTAGAAAATTTAAATGATACTGATCAAGTGTTAGACAGATTAACTAATATGGATGTAACTACTTTACCTGGATCAGGATTTAGAATACCACAAATAATACCTGAAAAAACTAAAGATTATGGTTTATTGGGTAGACAATTTATGTTAGGTATTATATCTAATATAGATTTAAATGATCCCGCATTAAATTATATTGTAAATCAAAATAGAATTAATGAAAGAGCTTTAAATGGAAGACAGGTATTTGATTTATATCATAATACTGTATCAAATATGATTGATAAAAGCTATAAAAAGCTTATGAATGATTTAGGATATGGAGATTTAGTAAAAGCAGTTGGATATGAAGCCCAAAATACAGCACAATTAAATTTACTTAAAAATTTAAGAACCAGATTAATACAAGAAATTAAAGATAGAGAATTAGCTGAAAATTATATAAAAGCTTTAGAGATTGAAAAAACAGAAAAAGGAAACTATAGATTTAAAATACCTTTAGCTTTTCCAACTTTAAAACGAAAGTTTGAAAGTATTATTATGGGGATGCTTAAAAAAGATATTGTTAAACAAACAATTAATGGAGGAAGTGCTAAACAAATAGCAGAATTAGGAGGCCATATAACATGGGATCAAGCTACGGGTTTACCAAGCTCTTGGACAGAATTAAAATTTATTAGAAATGAAAATGGTACTATAAAACATGCAGAAGTAGCTATTAGTGAAGAACTAGCTGCTCAATATGGATTTAAACCTGGGGAAGATTTATCCACAATGCCTGAAGAATTAAGAATATTAATAGGATATCGTATTCCTACTCAAGGTAAAAATTCTATGCTTCCTATGATTATTAAGTATATATTACCTAGAAATTATGATCAAGCAATTATGGTTCCTGCAGGTATTACAGTTCAAATGGGAGCTGATTTTGATATTGATACATTACAATTAATGAAGCCTAATACAAGAAAAAACCCTGAGACTGGAAGACAGGAAAAAATAAATGTAAATTATAGAAATTTATTTATAGGCCCAGAAGTAGATTATTCAGCATTAGAAAAACTAGAAAGACCTGAGTTAGAAAATATAATAATTGATTTAGCAGAATCTATTCTTAAATCTTTTGCACATTTTGGAGAGGTAGTAACCCCATTAGACTCTCCTAATCTTGCATTTATAGCAAATCAAGTTAAAGAAACTTTAGGACTAAAAGAAGAATTTGATCATAATGATTCTTTTTCTGAAATTCAATTAGAAAGAATGAATAAAGATGGTAACAGTGGTATTGGAATATATGCTAATGCCGCAACCGGTAAAAATATTGCAGTTTATTCTCAATTACATTTAAAAGCTGGTTTAGCTCCTGTTATAGATGGTCAAGAATATAATAATTTACAATCTATATTTGATGATAAAACTACTTCTAATCGTACAAGAGGTGAAAAAAGTGAATTGATTGAATATAATATTTCTAAGCGTATTAGTTCTGCAGTAGATAATGCTAAAAATCCAGATATGTATTTTAGAAATGATAATGCTTTAACTGCGCCTATTAGTATTTTATTTGACTCTTTAGGTATTAATGAATATGTTACGCATGACTTTTTAAATCAACCTGTTATTAGAATGTTAACTAGAGTATATCAAGATGGTGAATATACACCTAATATGTTATACGAAGCTGTAAGTGAAACTTGGAATACCTATACATCAAAATATACTGTTGGGCAGCATATAGATATGCCATTTTCAGAAGTTTCAGATTTTGGATTTGTAGAAATGTCTACGGAAAAATTAAGTAATATATCAGAAGAAAATATAATTCATGAAGATCAACTTCAGTATCTTAGTAATTTCTTATCTTTCCATAAAACAGGAAGAGATTTAACAAGTGCTTATGTACTTTTAAATCAAGATAAAGGTGCAGATCAGGCTAATTTTGGTGGATTATTATCATATAAATCAAGAAAAGATGTTTTAGTACAAAACGATTTAATTGGAGGTCTTAATAGTGTTTTAGAAGGAGAATCATATCCCCTACAAAAATCTTACAAACAGTTAATTGATAAATTATTAGATTTTGGATCAGAATTTTTTATTCATAATAAAAGATCTGTAATTAAAGTTAAAGAGCAAATAAGAACATTATTAAATAAAGATAATTTATCTGATGTTGATCATAGACTTATAGAAGAAGCTATATTATTAGAAATAATGTCTAAAGAAAATAGCCCTTTAAAATCTACAGTATTTACAGAAGATAATATAAGAAATCTATTAATACGACCAAAAACAAATGTATTAGCAAAACTACAAGATTTAAAAGCTAAATTTCCTAGATTAGAGGAAAATATGTTTATAAAAAATATAATAGAACATCCAGAAAATCTTAAGGAAGATTCAATATTAACTAGAGTTAAATTTCAAAATATTAATTCATTTACAAAAAGTGAAACAGATTTATTTTCTTTAGGATTAAAAAATCTATTTTTAGATTCAGAAGCAGAAATAAGAGAGTTGGCTACTGATTTTATACGTATATCTTTATTATCACATGGATTTACTCCGGGACATGATAGTTTTATAGATATAATACCTGTAGAAGTATTAAGTAATTCATCAACTTATTTTTATGAGCAATTTGAATTATTAGATGAAATAGAATATTTAGGTAATAATTTTGCACATGATTTTATACGTAATTTTTATTACACTGATGTAGTTAATCAAATTAAAGTTAATAAAGAGTCTGTAGCTGCAAATACAATTCAACTAAATAAAAAAGATAGTAGAATATATTCTAAGATTTTAAATAAAACAACAGATTATTTTAAAGTGTCTTCTCCACAAGGTACTAAATTATTTGTTAAAGTAGACGAAGTAGGTGATAATGTTTTATATAAAAGATCTACTACTAAAGGAATACCTTATGGATTAAAAGAATTAAATATTTATAATTCTGAAGGTATGAGAGTAGATAAATCTGTAATACAAGGTAATCAAGCAGGTAGAGAAAATATTCAACCAGGTTTAGCAAAATATCATGAACAAAGAATAGATGAAATTGTTGAGGATAATGAAGATGCTAAAAAAAGATGTGTAAATATAAAATCAATATAATATGAAAAGATGTAGATATTACTTACATGGTAGACCTAATCAATTTTTAACGCATTTATATAATGCGTTACAGGAAAGAAATCCTAATTTAGGTATGATACATGATATTTTAAAAGAGTATAACGTTATACAGCAATATAAAGGACAAATGTATATTTATCAAGGAGAAGACTCTAGTATAGCTTTAAATCATGTTAGAAGAATAAATAGAAGATATCCTAATTTAATTGACTATGAGTATAAAGGGCAAACTAGAAATAGATTTGGACATGAAAGAAATGAAAAGTATACCTTTAAAATAAATACTGCAGTTCTTAACAATATCAAAAATATGACTTTTCCTGAAGATATTGCAGAAATTCAAGCTGAAGAGGAATTATTAGCTAGACAAAAGGAAGAAAGAGAAATGAAATTAGCTGAACAATCTCTTTCTGAGCAGGTTAGAAGAGAAAATACATCAGAAAATAGAGCTTTATATGGAAAAGAAGAGGCTTTAAGTGAGTCTGCTAAAAAAGCTTCTAAATTACAAGATGTTTTTAAAAACGTAGGAATAAAAACTAGAATAGAATTTACTAATGATTTAGCAGAAAATGTTTCTGCTGATGTTAGAGGTGTGGGACCTAGATCTGCTGTCATTAGATTAAATAATGAATATCTACAAGATGATAGTGTTTATCATGAATTTGGGCATATATACGTAGATTTATTAGGAATGCAAAATCCTTTAATAAGACAGGCTTTAAAACAATTACAAGGATCTTCTATAGCTTTAGATGTAATAGATGCTTATCCTCATTTAGATGGAGTTAAATTAGATAAAGAAATATTAGCTACAGCTATAGGTATAGAAGGAGCTAAAATAGAAAGAAAAAATCCATCTAAATTTAGAATATTATTAAATAAAATATTTAGATCTATTGGAAAAATGTTTGGAATAAGGCAAAATGCTGCTGCCGTATTAGCAGAACAAATGTTTGCTGGAGAATTAAGATCTGAGGCTTTTGTTGGTAATATAAGTGGATTTACTCAAGAGTCTAGAGACAAAAATTCTTTACAAAAGAAAATAGATGAAGTTAGAATATATACTAGACAACTTAAAAAAATAGCAGAACAACGTAATGATGCTGCAAGTCAAGCAAGAGCTGAATCTCTAGAAGAAACTTTAGAAAGCGTAAAGACATTAGAGGATTTTATATCTTTTATAGACATGTCTGCTAAAATTACAGCTAATATTGCTAATAAATATCAATTATTAGAAAATAAAATAAAAAATGGTGAAAAATTAGATTCTAAAGATGCTTCTAGTGTTTCAGAATTAAATGAATATATTAGAGGATTTGATATTTTAGAAGGATTAGAAACATTATTTACTACAGAAAAGCAAGGCATGGCAAAACATACAACTGCTTTCCAAACTACATATGATAAATTAGGCGCTGTAGTAAGACAAAGAAGATCTTTACAAGATCAATATTTCAGAATAGTTATTCCAGCAATGGCTGATTTTTTAACTCCTTATATTTCTCAAGAAGTAAATGAAAATATAGACAGTTTAATACAAAATATTGATGAACAAGAAACTTTAGAAAATAAAGTAGTAGCTGCTACTAGACATCTAGATAAAAAAAGTAATAAATTTGTTTCTTTACAAAATGATCTTAGAACAAATAGGATAACTAAAGAAGAATATGATGAAAATCTTATTGAATTAGTAAAAGAACAGTTAGAAAGTAAAAAAATGCATAAACAGGCTTTAACTGAAATATTAACTAGAGCTTCTAAAGATGCAAGTAAGTTTTCATTTTGGTTAGATCCATTAGTATATTCTAATGATAATGCTATTCAATTATTTGCACTAGCGGTTAAAGACTCTTTAATAAAAGGCGAAGATAAAAGTAGAGATACTGCATATGAAATAATGAATCTGTATAAAGAATTTAGTGAAGGAAAGTCTATTAATAATGTTGAAAAATTATATGGAGAAATGCTTGAAAGTGTTAAAACTTGGGTGAGAGATGAAAAAGGTACTTATAAACAAATTGATAGAGCTAGTATAGTACAACCAGATGATATGAATAGGTACCAAATTAATAAACAAAAAGCAGTTATAGAAGCAAAAAATAAAACTTATTTTAGAGAAAGAAAAGATTTTGAGAGCGATGAGTTATTTGAAGACTATTTAAATAGTATAGATAATTACAAAGTTAATGGTAAAATTGTATACAGAGCTCAAACTAGAGATGAATTGTACAGATTAACACGAAGAGCATTTGGAGAGGCTATGGGTAAATGGAGAAGAGAAAATACAGTACCTAAAAAAGATGCTCAACAAATAATGGAAAAGCATGAAAAAAAGATTCAAGATCTTTATAAAGTAATGAGACCATTCCAAAAAAAGGTAGATGATAATACAATTACCGCTTTAGAAGTAGATCAATTGACTACTTATGAAATGGAATTAAGTATTTTAGATAATTGGAGACAAACTAATTATTATGTTAATCCTAGATATCCATCACAATTAACTCCTAAAGGATCTTTATTAAGACCCTCACGAGGAGAAAAAATGTCTGACGGGAGAAAAAGAACAGACTATACGAATCCAAAGTATAAAGCTATTATGGCTAATCCTAAATCTAAAAAATTCTATGAAGGAGTTTTAAAAATATATAAAGAGCATCAAGATAAATTAGGATCCGCAGGTCATCAATTAGGAAGAGATAGTTTTAGTGAAATGTCGTATATGTTACCTTCAATAAGAAAAGTTGATAAAGACATGCTTATAGAAAAAGGAGTATTACCTACATTAAAAGAATGGTGGATTGATGGTACAGATATTACAGAAACAGATCAGCATATATACGGACAGCAATGGGAAACCATTGGAGGTAAACAGCGTAAAGTTGTTCCTGCATTTTATACTAATGCAGTTGACAAAAAAGATATTAGTTTAGATATAACATCTAGTTTACTGCAATTTGTGGCTATGGCAAATACTTACGAAGCAAAAGCAAGTATTCAAGCAGAAATACAAATCATGACAGATATAATTGAATCTAGAGAAACAGATTTAACTTCTCCATCAGGTATAAAGATTATAAATAGTTTAGCAAAAGGTTTAGGTATTGAACAACCTAGGTCTAAAGAAGGTCATGAAACTAATAATTTTAAACATTTAACATCTTTTTTAGATCAAAATATATATGGAGAAAAAACAATTAAAAAACAATTTACATTTTTAGGTAAACAGTTTGAAGCTAATAAATTATCAGGTAAATTAGCCGGATATACTGCTATGAATGCTTTATCTTTTAACTTATTGCAAGGAGTTAACCAAAACGTACTTGATAATATAATAGGATGGAGTGAAGCTGCGGCCGGTCAGTTTGTAGATAGAAAATCAGTTTTAAAAGCAAAAACAACTTATTGGAGTAAAGGTGGAGGAATTGGAGATTTAGGTAAAATAGCTCCTACTACATTTGTAGGCCAAATGTTAAATGAGTATGATATGATTCAAGGACAATTTGCTAAAACTAACGGTAAAAATGTAACAGGTTCAAATGCTAAAAAATTATTTTCTTCAGATGCATTGTTTTTCTTACAACATGGAGCAGAGCATGAGGTGCAAGTTACTAGAGGTATGGCAATGCTTGAGTTTATGAAAGCTAAAGATAAAAATGGTAAACAATTAAAAAATCCTGATGGATCTGATATGACAATGTTAGATGCTCATAGTCAAGTTAATGGAAGACTTAAAATAGATCCAAGAGTAGCTAATTTTGATAAGGTTAGATTTATGAATAGACTTCACGGTATAAATAAACGTACTAATGGTGTATATAATCAATTTGATTCTAATCATTTAAAAAGACATTGGTATGGTAAATTGGTAATGTTATTTAGAGGATGGATGGTTCCTGGATACAGAAGAAGATTTGGACATGGAGAAACATGGCATTCAGATCATGAATTAGGAGCATTGACTCAAGGAACTTATGTTACTTTTTATAAAATGCTTAGAGACTCTATTAAATCTCAAAGCAATCAATATAAAAATATGTCTGAACTAGAAAAACAAAATATAAGAAGAGTAGCAATAGAAATAAATTCTCTTGCTGGATCATTTTTACTTTCTTTTGCAGCGGCATTACTAATAGATCCTGATGATGAAGAACCTAATTCTTGGGCAACTAATTTCTTATTGTATCAAAACAGAAGACTACGATCAGAACTTTTATTTTATGTAAATCCTGAAGAAACATGGAGATTAACTAAATCTCCTACTGCAACAGTTAGACCTATAGAAAATATTTTTGCATTTGCTTTATCTACTTTAGAAAATATGTATTATTTTGGTACTGGTAATATGGGAGGATTAATACCTGAAAAAAATATATACTACCAAAGAAAATCAGGTAAAAATAAAAAAGGAGAACTTAAATGGGATAATAAACTAGAAAAGGCTGTTCCTATACTAAAAGGTGTTGGGACTAGTACAACTCCTGGAGAGGCTATTAAGTGGTTTAATCTCTAGAAAAATTGTCGGAAAAAAGGGGGGTAATTAACCCCCTTTCTTTTTACATAGACATTTTTAATAACAATAAATATCCAATCAAATCATTAACTGTATCTTCTGTTTCATCATTAATACCTTTGTTTTTAATCCTCATAATTTTATCATCAATTCTAGCACATAAAGCTTCGGTAGCGTTAAGTTTGCTGAATATACCAGCAGGATTTAACGCACTATCACCGTATGCTTTATTTTTTTCTTTTAATAAATCTGTTACACTTTTTACAATGATATCTAATTTTTCATCAAAGGTTATATATTCTCCTTTGTTTCTATCAAAATCATAGTAATATTTACTATGACCTCCAAATGTATCACTTATATTATATGATTTATTAAACTCCATACCTTCAGGTACAGACATTTTTATATCTTTTTTCTTTTTTGTCATATTTTTAATTGTTTTTTGATTTCATATATTTCTAAATCATAAATTTCTTTATCAAAATCTATAGCTGTTAATAATTCAGATTCAGGATCTATATCTGCGTTCAAAGCTTTTTCCATTGCTTTTCTTCTTTTTTCTGATTTCCATAAAACCTGTGCAACTTGTCCTTTTTTGAAAGAAAAATCATGAAATTCTAATATATCTAATTTATAGTCTTCATCTAATTCTGAGTATTTTCCTTGTTTTAATTTATTATAATTTTTAACATGTATTTTAGGAATGTTAAATATAAATAATACATGATAAGGATCTATATCTATTTTTTCTAAGAAATTATTAAAAGTTTTTATTGCTTTTTCAAATTTTAAAAACAAAGGATCCATAGAAAATTTATATAGTAATACAATGCAATCTTTTTTGTCTTCTATGCCTACAAAGGCATTCATCAATAATGTGTTCCAGAAAAATAATCTTCTTTTTCCTCCTAACATAGGTAAAATAAATGTTGAGCTTTTAGTTCTTTTGGCTGTTGATAAATCATAGTATAATACGCCCTGTCTTGTTATTTGTTCAATTATATTTATTTTATATTTAAATTTTTTAATATCCATGATTGAGTCTGTTGATGTAATTATACCATCTGGACTTTCTAAAGATATGATTTTATTATTTACCGTATGAGGTATTAAAGATTTTGTTCCACCTGAAAGTCTAATTGTTAAAGCATTTACAGGTTTGTATATTAAATCAGTACACTTTATTGCCATAGATCATCAGGATTTTTAGATTTAACTTCATTAATTAGATATTTTAAAGTTGGTAATTCAATATCTAATTCTTTACGAACTTCACTTTTACATTTTAAAATGTATATAAGTTTGAATGTCTCTGCAAAGTTAGAGATTCCACCATGAATTCCAAATTTTTCTATATATTTTTCTAATACAAATTCAGGAAGATCTAATGGACGAGTAGTATTTACCCATTTTTCTGAAGTTTTTTCTCCTACTTTTGGTACTCCTTGTATACCATCTGTTGAATCTCCCATTAACATTTGTTTCCATAAAAATGTTTTAGCTTGACCGCTTGTACATTCTACGTGTTCTGCTTTTCCATAATTATAATGTTTTCCTTCATTTTGATAAAGTACATCTTTATCAGGACTGCATATAACTGTATTTTCATTGTTATGATATATAGAAACTAAATCATCAGCTTCTAGCTCAGTAACAGATGTAAATCCCCAATGTTGTCTTAAATATTCTTTTATAGCAGGAAATATAATAGGTTTATCACCGTGTTTTCTATTTCCTTTATAAGGTCTAGTTTTAGCTGCCGCATATCTAAAACATTTACCAGATGTAAGAAATCCAGCATAGTGTGTTGCTTCTGTTTGTTCAAACATTTGATGCAATCTACCATCCAAACTTTCTATCGCCTCTTCTAGGGTAGGCTTACCCATTTCATAATAGATTAAACTATCGCCATCTATTAGGGCTATCTTTTCTTTCATATTTTAATTTTTAATGGTTAAACATATCAGGGGGTTTTGTCCTTGGAAATCATGTTTCACTAGGCCTCTGTTATCCCCCTTCTATGCAATCAAATTAAACATGAGTGTTATGCAAACAACTCTCCTCAGTTATTGCATATATTTTCTGTACTCAGGTTTAACTTGAACTTTAAATGTATACAATTCCCTATTATGGATT